>Ga0180431_10000054_pt1 | contig 144925 bp, 115 predicted proteins | sample SS_ome_11_FD_132459 | JGI IMG/M metagenome (GOLD analysis project Ga0180431, IMG submission 132459) | Hypersaline lake sediment archaeal communities from the Salton Sea, California, USA - SS_1_MS_1 metaG | ecosystem: Environmental > Aquatic > Non-marine Saline and Alkaline > Hypersaline >...
GCATCGGTTGCTGTCATTCGCTTGGCCTCCTTGGTTCTGAGACCAATTTACAACGACTCGACCGATTCCCCTAGTGGGCATTTCTAATTGTCATCAATGGGTAATTATAGTTGTCGTTGAACAGCCAGTGCCGGTGCGCCATCGGAATGGCGCCTCTGTGAGGACGATAGTGCCCGGTGCTCACGCAACGACTGTAGGTCTGGGTCGAGCCCGGCGACGAAGCCGGCACCGGGGTGCAGCCGCTCCATCACCCCGCCCCTGCCGCAGCCCAGGTCAAGCACGCGCGCGCCAGGGGACATGCGTGCGGCCACCATGTCCTGGTAGACGTGGCTGCTGGGCCGCCACCCGGGGCGGATGCCGGCGTAACGCCGGCGATAGGTCTCCTGCTGCTCAAGCGATAGCATTGCAAAAGGATGTATGGTCGATGGCCGCGGACGCATGGTCAACGTCCGCGGGATCCTTGTGGCTCACCAGCCATCATTATAGCTACGGGTCGTGTCGTGGGCAAGAAACGGCACCGTTGGCGCTCGGTGCCTGTAGCTTCCGGGAGGGATACTACTGTCAACACCGTAAGAGTGCACTATTCTCACTGACAGTGCGTAGGTAACATTTGTAGGAATCGCGGTTGCCAGTTTGCCATGTCGGACAGCCACCGCTACTGGCGGTTCAAGCCGTTGTCGAACATAGAGTATATGGGGAGGGTCTGACGTTGCCTTGTTCCGAAACTGTCTGGTGGCTAGACATTGCTCGAAACTTATGCTCTATCACAGATCGACCCGATTAGAACACTGCAACGTGTCGAGTCTCACGAAATCATGTCGGGCAAAGTGAGATTGCGCAATAGATGTTTGTAGATGCCAGGACTGGCGGCTTGATAAGCCACTTAGCCGGTGATAAGGAAGGTTTCGACCGTTCTTGGACCCAAAATCCCACCGAGGGGTAGCCGACAAACGCCTATTACGCGCTGTCGGTGAAAAGGGTACCTTGTTGCCTCGTTGACAACATACCTACCATACACGTCGAGCGTCGTCGAGACACTCTTCTTGATTGGATCGAGGAGCCGTGCCCTCTGGCCGACGTGCTAGCCTTGCAGTTGGCTCTGGACGGGGCGTCTCAAGCACAACTGTGTTCTCCCGTCTCACGCCGGTGAATGCCAAGGGCGTCCGCCCATAGCAGCCCATTCCGGGGCGAGTGTTCCATTACGCACTTACACGCTAGATGCTGATTGACCTTCGGCGTGTCGGTTAATTCCTGGCCTGCTACACCTGGCCTCACAGGGCGTCTCAGGTAGATCAAGTCGCTGTTAGACCACATCTGTACTACGTCGGCGTTACCTATGCGGGCCAGATCGTTGATGTGCGTTTTGACCCAGCAGATCGCCACTTGGCTTTTCGCAATGCCCAAGACGGGGTAGTCTCCGCCCTTGGGTGTTGGTGGTTTGGCGCACCCCGCTGGGCTAAAGCGCTTGGCTAAGCCAGCGAAGCCCCCTCCGGGGGCTGGATTTCAGCCCGCAGGGCTTAGCTCTATCAGCCCAGACGCCCACATCCAGGCGCGATCGTGTCGCCAACACGCCATAGGGAGACCATCTGACAAACCACCGTACCAAGAGAGATGATGCGGATTGGCATCACCTCTTTTGCATTAGCCTTCTCGTTGTCTCAGTACATAATCAATCAGTGGCCTATAGATCGAGTTGTCAACGTGGCGGCTATACCAGGTTTCATACGTTCCATTGGTCAAGGTTTCTTCAATCTGTAGTGCTTCATCAAGAAGCGTCCACAAGTTATGTGTGGCACGATTGCAAAAGCCCTGTATACCACTAGACTTCAGTCCCTCGACACCGGACCGCCGGCAAGCCGGACATGTGCAGGCTGCCAATGCATTCCACTCCCTCTCGTCCGGTTTTCGCCCGCGCCAGTTGCCAAGGTTGGCCACTATTCGGTCACCACGACCTGGCAACTGAACAATGCCTCGTGCAGCCCGGTTGCGCCAGCCCGATGAATCTACTGAGTCCACATCCAGAAGTGCTGCCAGATGCAGTGTGGCCGTACCGCCGATGCCAAATACGTGCAATCTCTTGTCTGACAACCTGGCGCGTGCCTGCCTAAGACCATCCAGCACATCCTGGTATGGCATAGCTTTACGAGCACGTAACAGATTGGGCACAATGCCTCCCAAGGCCACAGAGGGTTTGGTGCACAGCTGTTTATCTTCGAAAAACCGCTGCAGGTATGTATTCAATTGACGACTAATGTGGATGACGGGCACATAACCATCGCGCTGATAGGTTCGATTGACTTGCATTGTCTTGCGTAAGCAATCCACTTGTTCAGCATCGCTCATACGTGGAGTGGGGATATAATCCTGGGGTATAGCATACCAGTCAGGTTTAGCCTGGCGGACGAAGTCCTCATATTCCTGCCGGGGCACTTCACCGCCTTTACGGAGGAAGTAAAAAGCCCCATTATCCAAATAGATTGATACTGCATTAGGAATCCCAAGATAAATACGAAGGCCTTTCTCCATCGCCTTGCGACGCCTTGCTGGCATCCGGTCAAAGTCGGCATAGGAGACCATTATCGCCTGCAAACCTGGTAGATAGTAAGGCGAGGTCGGGTCCCATACCCTTGGTTTCAAGTTTTTCAGGCTAAGACCAGCAACAACCAGCAAAGGATTCATCCTCGTGCCTGATTAGCGATACCGGCGTATGCTTCCTCTAGAACTTCAAATGCATCCCGTTCTTCCCGCTCCCCCTTGGATTCTGGCTCCTTTACCTTGACTAGTACAGGAAAATTGATCAACTGCCCGGACAGAATAGCCTCGCCCACATCTAGATCTGGCAACAGTTTGGCCTCATCTTCAGCCAGGGTCTCTACCACTCGTCGCACAAAGTTCTGGTCAGCGGGGTTGACCATCCGCATAATGATGTAAGAGTTGCACTGAGAGAGTGTGGTCTCGTCCAGGCGCGATGGGCGTTGGCTGACGAGGATCAGGCCCACGCCAAACTTGCGGCCTTCTTGCGCGATCTGTTTGGTGGTGGTGATGGCGCGTTGCTCGGCTGGTATGGCGGCCCGGGCTGGAGCAAAGTTGTGTGCCTCTTCTAGCAGCAAGAGAACAGGGAGCTTGAGATCGTCTCTCACTCGCGCCTCAAAGATGTCGTCAGCAATAATGCTGTAGATTGTCGCTTGAAAATCACCTGTATAGCCAGCTAGAGCGACGACGCTGACTTGACCATACGATACCAATTCCTTTCGGTCGGTAGGGAGTGGTTGAGCACTACTGGCAATTCTCTGATTGGTCTGTTCCATGCGACGAAGTGCTGCTGCAGCCCGGTAGGCGCGCTTCTTGATGCCCTCCAATGTTCGCCGGTCTGTTCCTGAGTAGTTGCCAAACCCTGTCCAGCCCCAATCCGCAAGTTGACGTTTTACCCCCTCTTCATCTTGCCGCAATACCATTTCCCCTGCCTCAGCCAAGTTGGCAATCAGCCACATATCTAGTTTCACGCCATAGGTAAGCAGATCGGGTTTGCCAATCGTTCGCGCCAACCACTCGACTCGTTGTTTCATCTCATCCGAATCGTCCACGATGAACGTACCGGCGGCGTGAAAAACGTCATCGAAGCGGGTGCTCATCGTATCGGTCAGAGCATAGCCCAGGGTGTTGACGATCTCAGCCACCGTCCCACTATCTTCTTCAAAGATAGGAAACTGAGCGTAATATCGACGCACTCGCTCCTTGAGTCCTGGCACATCAGCCAGGCCAGTGTAATCCCCATGTGGGTCGAAGATGACGATGGGATAGTTCTTGGCTGCCAGTTCCTCGATGATTCGTCGCGCTGTCCAACTCTTGCCGGCGCCGGTCATAGCCAGAATGGCTAAATGACGAGTAACGATTGCATGACCATCTACTGCTACGTCCACTGCGGGACGATTAGAGAGAGTAGCGATGTCCAAAGCACGGTCTTTTCTTTGTTCGAGTTCTCCCAAGACTATACGAGCAATATCTGTAGAATCAGGGCGATAGGCACTGGAGGCAGGTTGCGGCGGGTAACGCAAGTGATCTAGTTTGCCGCTAGCGCTGCCACCCAATGGTTCAGCGCCCAAGACTTGGCAGACTGCTGTGACCATCTCCCTACTCAATGACAGTACGGTGTCAAAGGGGTCCGTTCGTGTTGCAGCCAACTCGTGGCCGGCCTCGGCGGGAAAAAGTGGGTTCAGACGCTCGATGCGTTGCACTTTGGCCCATACGCGAATCTTCTCAGGTACAGTGCCGCCCTCCGGTTGGCGCAGTTCGGCATCTACAGCGATGATATCTTGCTCGCGGATCGTCTCATGTGCTACCGCCAACCGAAACTCCCTGCTTGTACTTTCTCCAACTATCGTGCCAACATATCGTTTCCCATCCCGATGGATGTCGGCATAAAGGCCGATTAGAACTGTGGGAGCCAAGTATCTGATCAGTTCTGGCTCTTTCTCTTCATATGCGCTTGCTAATCGTTCTGCGCTTTCTGTCGGAAGCTCAATAGCGACCCTTATGCTGGTGCTTTTTTCTATCCTGACTATTTGAACAGCCTCCGGCGGGATTCCGAGGTAACCTGACAATGAGCTTTGCAGATATCCCTTGTCCTGTTCGAGAAAACGCTCTAGCTGCAAACCTAGCCTCAGTTCAACCCTTGTCATTGAACCGGAGGCAGGGTTGGGATGATCGGATCGCCTGAGAACCCACGGCCTCTCTTTATACGCATGCAAGGCTTTCTCGCCCCAGTGTTCATTGTCTGCTCGTTGATGGCAATTTGCGCATAAGCAAATCAGGTTTTCCGCCTTGTGTTCTCTTGACTCACGCCAGGGCACGATATGCGCTCGCTCAAGAGGACATCCTTCACCACAGACTGCGCATCGATGTCCAGACTCGGTCAAGATTTCCCTTGCAATATCGGCAGGAATACCTGGTCTACTTGGCATTGCAGTCTCCCCTTTTCAGCTCTTGGGACGAAACAGCCAATCTCGATGGGTCATGTAGATTGCCTGAACTAAAATGCGCCGCATGTCAGTGTCGCTGATCTCGCCACGCTGCAGGCTGACACCCAGATGATATCGAATAAGTTTGCTGTAGGCGTCGGTTAGCCAGGATGGGACATGGGCATACTTGTCAGCAATGTCTAGCCCCACTGGGAAACCGTACCCAGGAAGCAGACGTGAATACAGGTAGGCTCGACGTGCTGCTTCCGCAATCTGATCTTGCCCAAGTTCTTCAAATACCTCCACCCGTATTGGCTCAGTGGTTTCAGAAACATGGACGTAACAGCCACGCACCCGCGGGAAACCGATCTTGCCTGGCTTCAAAGGCGCGAAATTGACTTGACTGGTACCAGCCTCGCCTGGCAAGGAAACGTTCCCTTGTCGCAATCCGTCGAATTTGCCGATTTCCCACGGCTCGGAGAATTCACCTGGGCGAAGCAGCATTCCTATAAGAAGTGTGTCCGTGTAGCCCAGTTTGTCCAACAAGGATTTTGGCGACTTCAAGTCAGAACGCCCATACATCTGATTGAAGTAATCGATCCTGCCGTTCCTTCGTAATCCGTGGAAGACGCGTTCGAGCAACACCCTTTCACTGAATTCACGGAGTTCACCACGTTCGACTACCCCTGCGATGATAGGAATTGGCTTACGTTTACGAGCCTCCCGAATCAAGCGCCGATATAGATAAGCCATAAAAGCAAGAGGCTCGAAGACACGACGCTGGCCCCACTCATCAGAGCGATCTGTCATCTGAGGATAGATGTCCACATAGGCTTCTTGCAAGAACTCTTCCTTAATCTGGCGGGCTAGGTTTGGGTCAGGCGCGTATTGATGTAAAAAGAGATCTGCGTCTTTTTCGGTAAAGGGTGTATGACCAGCATAGCCTCCCATTAGGTAGACTAAAGGGCCATGGAACATCAAGACTCGAAGGTCGGGTGTCCGCTCCAGTGCGGAGAGACCACCAAGGAGTTCAGCCGTGATCCGAACTATGTCGGGGAAATCTTTGCGCTCCTTACTGCCTCCCTCCAGGTCGCCGAGGATAACTGGATAGTAGCCAAATTGCTCTCTTTCTGTCAAACGACGTTCGCCAGTGCGGACACAATATGAGCCTACGCGCAAGAGAATAGGCACCTGGCTTGAGATTTGCACTCGCCCCACTCCACCATCAATGAACGTCACTACCTCGCCTTGAACAGCTGCCCACTCAGCATTTGCAGCCTTGTGAACAGTCAAGATTGGATCAGAACGTTTACCTTGAGCGGCCTCATGCATCGCCTGGCGCAAATGCCTCACGAAGCGGGTTGTGTTCTTGAAGTAATTGTCACGCAGACTTTCAGCCACAGTCAGCGCGTTTTCGGCCAACTTCATGAACAGATGGGGTTGGCGTTGCAGGTCCTGGCGTACATCATCCTCTGTCAGACGGTCGTTTTGAAGGTCATTCTGATTCATAAGTGTACTACCTTGACGCCTAATTGCATGAGGAAACGCCGCGCCTCGCTAGTACCAAAGGCGCTGTGTGGCAATCCTGTCAGCTGACTGACTAACCATTTGGGAGCCACCGGTTGTTCATCCACCAGCACACACCACGAGTGATAGCGACTAGCCTCAAAGGGTTGACCCGCAAGCGCCTTGCGAGCTACCTCAAGCACTTGATCTGGCGTCATTGTTACTTCAATACCACGAATATACGCTCGTCCGACTACTTGGTTGTCAGATTGCTCATCTGCTATGTCCCGCATATCCTTCCACAACCACTGCTTCAACTTGGCCAGTCGTATTCCCTGAGAGCCGTCGGCCATCGTGACAGACACGCCGGCAGGTATCAGACTATCCCATCCCTCAAGTGCTGCCATATACCTTCTACTCAGGGCTAAGCAGATCTCAGTCCAAGCGCTATTACCAATTACATTGGTGAAAGTGGCGAGTACGTCTTTGCGTAATTCGGCGGCTCGCTGAGAGGTCATCACCTGATCATAGTTTCGCACTGGATGCTTGGCCGGAATAAGTCCATAGGCAGCAGACAGAATGAAAACCTCCAAGTGCTCAGCAATCCCCGGCCGCTCTCGCAAAAAACGGCGAAGCACCTTGAAAGCGGGGCCATCATATCGTTCGACCGCCGGCAATGAACCCGGGGTCTGGCGTTTGCGCTGCGAACACGACATGACCAGCAAACGATGGCCTGAAACCACTACGCAACTCCTTGATCCACAGCTTGGGATCGTCGAACCTTCACCGTATAGATCAATGGGATGCTCACCACTGTTACAATCATCTTCAGAAAGTACTGTCCAGCGATCAGGGGCAATATCGGCATCACGCCCAAGAACGCAATCGCTATGAAAACGGCACTGTCGATGAGTGTGGATATCGTGTTGCTGATAAGCACCCGTGCCCACCGATGCCGCCCCACCCGCTCTCGCCACCAGGCGAATACTTGTACGTCGATCAGCGTGCTAACAAGGTAAGCGACTAGGCTGGCCGCTACGATTCGCCAAGTCGAGCCCAACACTCCAGCAAAAGCGGCCTGGCCTTCCTCACCATAGAACGGCGCAGGCGGAAGCCAGATGGCGAATTGGGCGTAACCGGCCAGCAGTAGACTTGCCAAGAAGGCGGCATATACTACGTACCTTGCCCCCTGCTTTCCCAATCGGTCATTGACTAGATCAATGAGCGTAAAAGTCAGAGCATAGATAAAGACCGCAGCAGGCACGGTAATGTTGCCTGGCAGCGACACCGGTTTTCCGGCTGTGACATTGGCGATCAACTCGCAAGCGATGTAGAGGCCGACGATCAAGATTGTGTCGAGCGACATTTCTTTCTCCTGCATCTCACAGCCCCTGGCCACCAGGGGTCTATGTGAACGCCAAAACGTGTTACCGAAAGCTGGCAGATGATAACATACCTCAACCCTGTCGAGCCTCGGAATTGGCCTTCGTTCCAGGCCAACAGACGGGGTCAACAATTCAGCGTCCATCTGGGCCTTTCCTGCACCGGGAATCGCGTTGTCGTCGGAGCAACTACAGTATATCGGAATTTCGAGGAATGGCAAAGCTGGTTGGCCCTGGGCTTTCGCAGCGGGTCAGGCCGGGAGACCCCCATATGTGGATTTCCAGGCCAATGGACCCCCTCAAGTAGTGAAACAACCGCGCAACCCACTCCGAAGCCCCCGTATACGCCGATGGGCCCCCTGGATGACTTGTTATCACATCAAGCGCAGCTAGGTCCTCCAGATGTGGAAACGGATGGTTCTCCCTGAGCAGTCCATCAGGGTGGGACGCTATCCCTACATTGGCGGTCCTTTGCGATAAAAGTGGGGCGCGAGACCTGGATTTTGGCCCAGAATTATGCTTGAGTGGGGCTATTTTCAGCAACACAGTGTCTTCTCCAATGGGCTGCTAGACATAAGGTAGGGAGCCAACCGGTGTGTTGTTCAATGTGATAGTAAGTCATCCAGGGGATGGGCCAGCGCCGAACCCCGATATATGGCGGACGTAGGACTATGCGAATCCGCTGCGAAAGTCCGCTCTGGATGTGACTGGCGGGGGGAGTGTATAACAGGGGGCACACTGTCTATACGTTCCAAACGCGGAAGGCATAGAGCTGAAACCACACAACGAGCGGCAGGTGTGTATTTTGGGGGAGGCTGCGCATTCTCCCCGGCCTGGCCGGCTGCTTCAGGCTATCTTTGGCAGATACTTCAGGCAGCCCTCCCATTTCTCCAGTGCCTCGTGCACCCGGTCCATAAAGCCGGCCAACTGCTCATCGGGCCATGGGTCCGGCTCGCGGTCGGAGTTACTCCACTGGCGGGGCAGGTCTATGCCCTGCCAAGCCGATAGGTGAACCCCGGTCAGGAACAGGTCGCCAGCCGAGTTACATTGCAACCGGGCCTCGGGCTCACTGCACGAGGAGAGCACCCGCCGCCCGTACTCATCCTCATCGATTTCAGTGGGGAGGATTGGCAACACCCGGGCTGTCACTTCGGCCACCCAACGACGCCAGGCATTGGCGCCCGGCAGCGGTAGCGGCGCGTCCCAGGGTAGCGTAGCGTTCAATGTGACGTCCACCCGCAGCCAGGGCTGCTCCGTGACCAGGTAGTACCCATCACGGCCCAGGATCTCGGTTAACAGATCCTCCTCCGACGTGGCGCTGCGCGCCGCCAGCGCCGCGTCCCAGCGCCAGCTCAGGGTAGCCGTGACGTAGAACGGGCTGGCCCGCTGTGCGCTGCCCGACATGACCGTGATCTCATAAGTACGGCTGATCCCGTCGAGTTCCACGGTCTCAATAGGCTGGAAAGGCGAGTGCGCCAGCCTGGCAGTTTCCAGGGCCTCGTGGAAGAGGGTGCGAAGTTGGCTGTAGTTCATCGTTGTGGCCTCTCGTAATGCATCTCGTGACACTTCCCCTTATGTCTCACCTGTTTATGTTTCACAAGTGTGACGGGAGAAACATATCTCGTGCTTACATCTCTGACAGGATGCCCTGCAATCTGGCAGTTGGATAATAACGAACGCCCCGTTTCGTGCCTTTCCGGTATAAAAATCCTCGACCGACCAACTCCGTGACTTGCCTCCAAACCGTAGAGCGCGACATCCCCCACGCCTTGCGCAGGTCCGCGTTGGTGACGTACCCCTGCGCCGAGAGGATGTCCAGGATAGACGCCAGGTCGGCGGGCAAGGAAGACGCGGCGGCCCTCTCCACGACGACGTACGTCCGGCCATACCGCTCCGCCGGCCGGGCCACGGTATTCAGCCGGATCAGCTCCTGGATCTCGCGGTAGGCTAGGTCACGGTCTACGCCGTTCGCTTTCTGGTAGGCCTGATTGGTAAACGTGAGTCCGTGTTGGTGGGCGTAGGCCAGGATGCGCCGCTGCCGCGCATTCAACGAGTAGTCGGTGAACTGGTTCAGCCAGCTCTGTGTCTACGGGTCGTAGATGGGCGTGTTCCTCAACGTAACTTGGAACATGAACCCATCCTGGGTCACCGGCAGGCGCAGGTAGCTTTTCTCCATCACCTCGAACATGCGCGGGATACCCTCGCCCAAGTCGCGCATGTAGCCCAGGTCGGTCAGTACGCGCACCAGGAGCGGATTGCGGGAGAAATGCACCCGCTCGCGCCGCGCGAGCAACTCCAACGTGACAGGCCCCGGCAGCTCTCCCGGGCTGCGCACCTCTAGCCGGTCGTCGAACATCCAGACCTCGATGGACGCGCCGGTGAGGCTGTAATCCCGGTGGGCCACGGTGTTGACAATTGCTTCCTGCCAGGCAAACGCCGGGTACTCGAACTGCTCGACGAAGAACAGGTCGTGGAGCACGGTACGCTCGCGCACGTGCTCCTTGATCAGCACGAACGCCTCGTCAATCAACCTGAACAGCGGGCACTCGATGCGCGCCCGGCACACGATGTTGAGGTCAGCCCCGTAGCGGCGCTCCGTGCCCTCGAACTTGACAAAGTCCACGCCGCAGCGGGGATGCCAGCGCAGCGGATCGCGGGCGAGCAGCAACGCCGCCAGCGTCAGGCGCAGCCGGCCGCTCTGACAGTCTATCAGGCGATAGTCGACGTAGAGGATGTCTTCGCCCGAACGGGGACCGCCCAACCGTTGGGCAAACTGGCTTAACAGGGCTGCATCCAAGTCTTCAAGGCGGGCTTCATGCACGAACTACAGTATATCGGAATTTCGAGGAATGGCAAAGCCGGTTGGTTCCGGGCTGTTTTTGTTAATCTACGACAAGGCCATTTGTTGATCGAACACAAGGCCACCCCCCGGCTCGTCGTCGCGAAGGCGGTGAGCAGCGCGCTCCAAAGCTAAGTGCGCTGCCCATCTCCGGGGCACGCGCCGGTGGTTTGTCAGGCCTTGTGACAATGAGTCAAGCCGTCGATTTGACGATTTGGCCCCTCGGCGGTATAATACCGCCGCGAACGTTCCTCGGTAGCTCAATTGGCAGAGCGGCCGGCTGTTAACCGGTTGGTTGCAGGTTCGAGTCCCGCCCGAGGAGCTAAGCGACATAAAGGGGAAGCACTGCTTCCCCTTTTGTCTATCCTCACCCGAAGGACCTGGCGGGAGTTGTGGTGATGGACCTGGCGGCGCTCCTAAAGGCGGTGGCGGAACAGCCCTTGGTGCGGCGAGCCCTCAACTTGCTGCGCCACGTGCGGCCGGTTCACCTGCTCCGTGTGGCCCTGGCGCTGTTCATCCTGTGGGCCATCCGTCCCCCCCACGTCTTGGTCGTCCTGGATCCGCCCCAGCGTGTCGCTACCGCAAACCCCATCGCTGGCGTCCACACGCGCCTCACGGACGAAGTAGACGAGTGGAAGATCCAGCGCACCGTGGCGTTGGTGCGGGAAATGGGAACACCGTGGGTGGTCGAGTACTTCCCCTGGCCCTACATTGAGCCCGAGGAGGACGCGTTCACCTGGGGACACAGCGACGTGGTGATCCAACACGCCGAGAACCAGGGGCTGACCGTGATCGCCCGGCTGGGTTGGGTGCCGGGATGGGCACGCCCCGACCCGCGCCAGAGCGAGCAGGAGACCACGCTCACCTACCTGGACGCCGGGCACTACGACGACTTTGCCGATTTCGTCGCCACGTTCGTCGCGCGCTACCGTGGGCGGGTGAATCACGTCATCGTGTGGAACGAGCCCAACCTGAGCTTCGAGTGGGGATACCGGCCGGTGGATCCTGAGGGTTACGCCGATCTGCTGCGCACGATCTACCCGCGCGCGCACGCGGCCAACCCCGATGTGGTCGTGTTGGCCGGCGCGCTGGCCCCCACGCTGGAGCCGGAGGGAAGCGCGGCCGGGTTGAACGACCTGGCCTACCTGGAGCGTATGTATCTGGCCGGCGCTGCCCCCTACTTCGACGCGCTCGCCGTCCACGCCTATGGGCTGACGATCCCCCCGGAGAATGGCCCTGCTCGCGACAGGATCAATTTCCGCCGCGTCGAACTGCTGCGCGAGATCATGGTCGCTCACGGCGATGATGCCAAGCCGGTCTACGTGACCGAGGCGGGCTGGAACGACCACCCGCGCTGGGCCAGCGCAGTTCGTCCCGCGCAGCGCATCGAGTACACGATCGGTGCCTACGAATGGGCACACCAACATTGGCCGTGGTGCAAGTGTGTCGCTATGTGGGCGTTTCGTTACCCAGCCCCCACCTACAACTATCAGGACTACTACGCGTTCGTGACGACGGACTTCGAACCCAAAGTGATCTACCTCGAAGTGCAGCGCTACACTCAGGGCGAACAGACCGTGGGCCAGTAGGCGCTCAGTGCGCCAGGATCAGCATCGCGAGCAGCGTCAGGCCGCCGAATAGCAGCGCCATCAGCGGCAGCAATCTCAGTAACCGTATCTTCATCCTCGCTCCTTTCATCTCTGAGTGGGATATGGCGGGCGCGTCTGCCTCATGACGTTCGCGGCGTCTCCCCGGTTCCCAAGTGACGGATGAACTGAGGACAGGGCCGGAATCAGTTGCGCCCCTGGACGGAGGTGGTACAATAACTCCAGGCATAGTGAGGTGGAGGATGGCAAGGGCCAGGCATTCCAGGCGCAGACGTGTGCGCACGCCCAGACGTGCGCACAGGCATAGGCGCAGTCCCAGGCGCGGGAGAAAACGAGCGGGCAAGCCGGGCACGCTCTCGCGACGCTCCTTCCTCGGTTTGAGCGTGGGCGCGTTGAGCGCCTGGTTGACCGGGTGCATTGGTTCCACTGCTATCGAGCTGGAGCAATCCGCGCCCACCGCCACACCTTCTCCCTCGGCGGCTCCGGGGGCGTCGCCCCCACTGCCAAGCGCCACGCCCGTTCTACCCACCTACACCCCGGTGCTGGCCACGCCTGCCAGTCCGCCGGCGCCCACCACCGAGCCCGAGCCCGCGGTGGACAGAGGAACCCTGATGGCCCATTGGCCCACCACTGCAACCAGCCGCGTCGTACTCGTGCGCCACAGCGGGGCGTGGGCAGGCTCCGCGCCTGACCGGGCCATCGTGCTCCAGATGCTCGATACGGGCCTCGGCGCGCTCGCCGGTGTCCCGGACGCGCTGCCCGTCTGGCGCGCGCTCTTCGACCCTGGCGAACGGGTGCTGTTGAAGGTCAACTGCATCGCCTATGGTGGCCCGACGCCACCTGCCGTGACCTACGGCGTGGCCCAACGCCTGCTGGACGCGGGCATCCTGGCCGAGGATGTCCTCATCTTCGACCGCACGGACGATGAGTTGGCTGCTGCGGGCTACACGCTCAACGAGGGCGAGCCCGGGCTCCAGTGTCGCGGCTCGCGGGGGGATGGATCGGAGGCCAGGCTGACGCAGGCCACCGTCCGCTTCTACCAGGAACTCGACGCGTGCGATGCGATCATTAACATCCCCATCCCCAAGCAACACAGTGGGGCCGGGGTGAGCGTGTCATTGAAGAACCACTACGGGTCGGTGGACAACCCCGGGGCGCTGCACGGCAACTGGTGCGATCCGGCCATCGCCGAACTGAACGCCCAGCCCAACGTGCGCGACAAGACGCGCCTGGTCGTGGGCGCTGCCCTCAACGTCAGCCCGTGCGACTGGAATCAGCCCGCTCAGGAGAACGCGCTCCTGCTCTCCTTCGATCCCGTAGCTCTCGACACCGTCGCGCGCGATATTCTGGTGCGCCACCGGCAGGCCGACGGCCTCGGCGTGGGTTATCTGGTTGAGGGCGCTCGCCATCTCAAGACGGCCCAGTCGCTGGAACTGGGCGCGACCGATGCCGGCCTGATTGACTTGCAAGAGATCGTTCTAGGCTAGGTGTGACAGGATAGGAGAGGAGAAACAGGCATAGATGACGCGCATCGTACTCGTTCGTCATGGTCAGACGGCCTGGAACCGGGAGGTGCGCTTCCGCGGCCAGGCCGACGTCGAATTGGATGAGTTTGGGCTGAAGCAGGCGGAAGCGACCGGGCGTTACATCGCGACTCGATGGCCGGTCGTCGCGGTCTACGCCAGCCCGATGCAACGGGCGATGAAGACTGCCGAGGCCATCGCCCGCGCCCACGGGCTGAATGCCCAGCCACTGGAGGGGCTGCTGGATATCAGCTTCGGGGAGTGGCAGGGCCTCACGCCCGAAGAGGCATCGGAACGCAACCCGGGCTTGCTTCGAGCATGGATGGATGCCCCGCATACGGTACACTTCCCCGGCGGGGAGACGTTGGACATCGTGCGGAGCCGGGTTGTGGCCGCGCTGGACGAGTTGATCTCGCGGCACGATGAGCAGACCGTCGCTCTGGCGTCTCACACCGTCGTCAACCGTGTGCTACTCTGTGCCGTGCTGGGGCTGGGCAACGATCATTTCTGGCGCTTGCAGCAGGATACGTGCTGCGTGAACGTGATCGATGCGGAGAGGGACGCCGGCCAGGGGGGCCAGAACGTCTTCACCGTGGTCCTGCTGAACGACACCAGCCACCTGCACGACCTTGCGGATTGTAGCGGTCCGGTGGAATAGGAGCCCACGCATGCCCAACCGAGACTTGTTGCGCCAACTGTCCAAGGATGAGTTGATCGGTTTGCTGGAGGACGCTGCCAAGAACTGGCTGGCCCACGACGGCCTGTGGTTCCTGGCGGTCGAAGATGAGTTCGACATGGATACCGCTATCGAGATGGACCGGCGCGCGTGGACAGAATTCACCGTCATTGAGGCCAAGCGCATCATGCGCCGGCTGGGGATCGAACCTGGTGGGGGTATCCCCGCGCTCAAGAAGGCCTTGCAGTACCGGCTCTACGCCCATCTGAACGTCCAGGAAACGCTCGACGTTGACGCGCACACCATTATTTTCCGCATGAACCGGTGCCGGGTGCAGACGGCGCGCCAGCGCAAGGGCCTGCCAGACTTCCCCTGCAAACCGGTAGGACTGGTGGAGTACGGCAACTTCGCCCGCACCGTGGATCCTCGCTTCCGCACGCGCTGCATCGCTTGCCCACCGGACCCCCATCCTGAGGAGTACTGGTGTGCCTGGGAGTTCACGCTTATGCCCGCGGAAGAACCCCAGTTTCTTACGAGCAACCTGGTTTCTGCGGCCAAGGATGGAGCGGACGCAGACGTCCAGGCAGACGCCGGATTGGGACAATCCGCCCCGGTAGGGGGGCCAAGCGCGGCGAGTGGCTGTCATCCGCAAGAGACGTGAGAGGAAAGGGATCACTATGGTAGATTCGGACAGGAGCCAACGGATTGCTTCAATCCGCCGGATTGGAACAATCCGCACCATCGTTGGGCCAGATCTGCCGAACATGCCTTGGGAAGAACGCCCACAAGGTTGCAGCGACGTGGTCTGGCGTTCGAGCCGCAACCCCATCATTCCCCGCGACTTGATCCCCAGCTCGAACAGCATCTTCAACAGCGCCGTCGTCCCGTTCGGACAAGGGTTCGCTGGGGTCTTTCGTTGCGACGATAAGAGACGCTACATGCAACTTCACAGCGGCAGAAGCGAGGACGGGATCGACTGGGTGATCCAGAACGAACGCATCCAGTGGGTCTCCGATGATCCGGACGTTGGGGAATGGGTATACGGATACGACCCGCGCGTATGCTGGATTGAGGACCGATACTACGTCACCTGGTGCAATGGCTACCACGGGCCGACCATCGGTGTCGGGTACACCAGCGACTTCGAGACGTTCTACCAGTTGGAGAACGCCTTCCTGCCCTACAACCGTAACGGCGTCCTGTTCCCCAGGAAGATCAATGGCAAGTTCGCCATGCTCAGCCGGCCAAGCGACCGCGGCCATACGCCATGGGGCGACATGTTCTACAGCGAGAGCCCTGACATGTGTCACTGGGGCCATCACCGCTTCGTGATGGGGACGAAGGACGGCTGGCAGAGCACCAAGATCGGCGCCGGTCCGAATCCCATCGAAACCACCGATGGGTGGCTGTTGATCTATCACGGCGTCTTGACGTCGTGCAATGGATTCGTGTACAGCGCGGGAGCGGCATTGCTGGATCTCGACGAGCCGTGGAAGGTGATGTACAGAACGTCTCCGTACATCCTCTCGCCCCAGAAGCTGTACGAGTGCGTCGGAGACGTGCCCAATGTGACGTTTCCCTGTTCTGCGTTGTTCGATGCCCCTACCGGGCGTGTCGCCATCTACTACGGCGCTGCGGACACCGTTACCTGCCTGGCTTACACACAGGTGGACGAACTGATCGAATTCGTGAAGGCGAATTCGGCCGTGTGAGAAACCAGGTCTTTTCCGAAGAACCTGGTTTCTGCTCAACATCGGGAGGGATAGCAACCTATGTCAAGAGAACGTGTTACGACTTCAGATTCCAGCCAAATCCCTGTGTACCAAGACCCCTCGCTACCCATAGAGGAGCGGGTAGGCGACCTGGTCTCCAGGATGACCCTGGAGGAGAAGGTCGCCCAGATGATATACGACGCTCCCGCAATTGAGCGCCTGGGTGTGCCCAAGTACAACTGGTGGAACGAGTGCCTCCACGGCGTCGGACGAGCGGGAATCGCCACCGTCTTCCCTCAGGCTATCGGCTTGGCCGCCACGTGGAATACTGACCTGATGCACCGGGTTGCCGTGGCGATCTCCGACGAGGCCCGGGCCAAGCACCACGAAGCGTTGAGGCAGGGCATCCGGGAGATCTACACGGGCCTCACGTTCTGGTCGCCAAACGTGAACATCGTCCGCGACCCCCGGTGGGGACGGAGCCAGGAGACCTATGGCGAGGACCCATATCTCACCGCCCGCATGGGTGTGGCTTTCGTGAAGGGGCTCCAGGGGGAGGACACGCGTCATCTCAAGCTGGTCGCGACCCCCAAGCATTTCGCCGTCCACAGTGGGCCTGAGCCTGACCGGCACCACTTCGACGCGCGTGCGGACGAGCGCGACATGCAGGAGACCTATCTGCCTGCCTTCGAGGCGTGCGTCAAGGAAGCCAAGGCCTTCTCGGTCATGGGGGCTTACAACCGCACCAACGGCGAGCCATGCTGCGCCAGTCCGACGCTGCTGGGGAAGATCCTGCGCCAGGAATGGGGCTTCGGCGGGCCAACAGGGTGCGACGGCTACGTGGTGTCCGACTGCGGCGCGATCCGCGACATCTACGAGCACCACAGGGTGGTGGAGACGGCGGCGGAGGCGGCCGCGTTGGCCGTGAACGAGGGGTGCGATCTCAACTGTGGTGAGACCTACGTCGCGCTGCGCGATGCCGTGGAGCAGGGGCTCATCTCCGAGGAGACGATTGACCGGGCTGTCAGGCGGCTCTTCACGACCCGATTCCGCCTCGGCATGTTCGATCCGCCTGAGACGGTAGCCTATGCTCAGATTCCCCGCGAGGTGAACGATTCCCCAGCACATCGCGCGCTGGCGCTGCAGGCAGCCCGCGAGTCCATCGTGTTACTGAAGAACGAGGGCGGTGTCCTGCCACTAGACAAGGATATCGCGTCCATTGCCGTCGTCGGACCCAACGCCGATGACGTGTCGGTTCTTCTGGGCAACTACAACGGCACACCTGGCGAGCCCGTCGTGCTCTTGGAGGGTGTCCGCCGGAAGGTCTCGCCTGCAACCAAGCTCTATTACGCACGGGGCTGCCACATTGCCTCTGAGCTGCCGTCGCTGAGCGTGATCCCGTCCTCCTGCCTGCGCGCGGCCGGCACTGCCGCGCTTGAACGCGGCGTATCCACCCAGGCTGGTTTGGCAGCGACCTACTACGACAATCCCAAGTTCGAGGGAGAACCGGCGCGCACTCAGGTGGATCCCTGTGTTGATTTTGTCTGGAAGGGCACCTCCCCCTTGACCGGGCGGGCGGCGGATGCCTTTTCCGCCCGCTGGGAGGGATTCCTCGTACCGCCAGCGAGTGGGACCTATCGGCTTGGGGTGAGTGGCTTCAGCGAGTACACCCTCAGTCTGGACGGCGAGAGAGTCGTGGCATACCGGGGCGTCCATCACGCGATCACAAGGACCCAGGAAGTTGAGCTAGAGGCTGGTCGCTTCTACAGCCTGCGTCTGGACTACGCGAATCGGGGCCTTGATCCCCAGGTGCAGCTTTTGTGGTCCGTCCCCGGAGTCGACTACTTCACTGACGCACTTGAGGTGGCTAAGAAAGCCGAGGTAGTCGTTATGGCCATGGGGCTTTCGCCCGCCCTGGAGGGGGAGGAAATGCCGGTCCAGGTCGAGGGCTTCGCTGGTGGTGACCGCACCGACATCAAGCTGCCCCGCCCGCAGGAGGAGCTACTCCGGCAGATCCACGCCCTGGGCAAACCGGTCGTGTTGGTGTTGTTGAGTGGCAGCGCTGTGACCGTGAACTGGGCGGCAGAGAACGTGCCCGCGATCGTGCAGGCGTGGTACCCGGGGCAGGCGGGTGGGGAAGCCATCGCCGACGTCCTGTTCGGTGGCTACAACCCCGGTGGACGGATGCCTGTCACGGTTCACAGGTCGGTGGACGACCTGCCGCCCTTCGATGTATACAGCATGGCCGGCCGGACGTATCGCTACTTCCCAGGGGAAGCGCTTTTCCCATTCGGTCACGGCTTGAGCTACACCACCTTCGCCTACACGAATCTGCGCCTGAGCGCTGACGAGTTGGCACAATCCGCGACGCTTAACGTCAGCGTGGACGTGCAGAACGTGGGCCAGCGCGAGGGTGACGAAGTGGTGCAGTTGTACGTCAGCGATACCGATGCATCCGTGCCGGTTCCGATCCGGTCCCTCCAGGGAGTCGAGCGCGTGCACCTATCGCCCGGCGAAACGCGGACGCTCACGTTTACCCTGACGCCACGCCAGTTCTCGTTGATTGATGGCGAGGGACGGCGCGTAGTTGAGCCTGGCGAGTTCCAGGTTGCCGTCGGAGGACGTCAGCCGCGCCCGGAGGACGTCACGGCCCCGGGGACCGATGTCCTCGTCGGGTTCTTTAGCGTAACCGGCGAGATCGCAGCGGTCACGGACTGACCGCAGGCCGAGGGCGATTGGGCACGAGATGAAACCAGGTTCTTGGCGATGAACCATCGCGGCAATGTATCATTGCAGGCCGAACCTGGTTTCTCATCTCCCGCCTCTGAAAGGCAGGTATGCCTCGCACCGCGTTTGACCCTCGGGTGCACGGGTTTGCATTCGGGAACAGGTGGACGTTCGATGAGGTAGAGCGGCATCGCCTGCACCGGCAATTTGCCGCCCATTTGGTGCAGCGCGGCCTGCTGGGGCCGATCAGCTCTTCTCTTGTCCCTCTCGGCGTACGGGCGCTGCGCAGCAGGCTGGAGAGCCACCTGGCCCCGGGCTACGGCCTATGCGGGGGCATGTGTTTCGCTGCTCTCGACTTCTACAAGGCCGGCCTGCCCCTGCCCAGGGGAGATGGGCCCGGTGGCCAGCCCGCCCCCGGGACGTCCTTACGCGACTACATCTGGCAGCGACAGTTGGACAGTTTGGTCAGCGACGCGGCCAGGTTTATGGCCTGGCTGATCGCATTAAACTACGTACCCCCATCACGGCCGTTCCGCGGTGGTGCAACCCGGCTTCTCGCCTGGTCCAGGCAGGAGTGGGACAGGTTGAAGGCTGGCGTGGATGCGGGTGAGCCGGTTCCCATCGGGCTGGTGCGTGACACGCGAAACGTCTACGATAATCACCAGGTGCTGGCAATCGGCTACGAAGAGCCAGTCGGGAACCACGGCACGGTCTATCTGTATGATCCGAACTGTCCGGATCGGGATGCCACCCTCCGTTTCGAGTTCGGCGAGCGACTGCTTGATGGTCGGGAGAGCTGTGGGGTTGAAACCTCGCTGCGGGGCTTGTTCTGCGAGGCCTACACACCCCGCGATCCAGGCGAGGTGCTTGGGGGCACACAAGTATGGTGAAGCAGTTGAACGGGTCTCAGAACGCAAGCGACAGCCGCGATAGCCTGGCTCAACTCCAGGCACAGATGCGAGCCTGCCGTCGCTGCCTGGAGGCCGGTCATCCGATCACGCCAGGCGCGGTGTTCTCCGGCCCGGCCACGGCCGGCGTGATGATCGTGGGACAGGCCCCCGGCATCACGGAGACGCAGGTAGGCCGCCCTTTCAATGGACCTTCCGGCCGCCGCCTCTTCGACTGGTTGGCTCAGGTTGGTTGGGAGGAGGCCGAGTTCCGGGCCGCGCACTACATGACGGCTGTGACCAAGTGCTATCCCGGCAAGGACTCCGGTGGCAAGGGGGATCGGGTACCCTCGCGGGCGGAACAGAAGCTGTGCGCCGATTTCCTGGAGCGAGAACAGGAACTGGTACGTCCGAGGATCATCGTCCCGGTGGGTGGGCTGGCCGTACGCCGTTTCTTGGGACCTGCGCGCCTGGCAGAGGTGGTGGGAACCGTTGTGCAGGGCGAGGACGGGGCTTGGATCGTGCCCCTTCCCCATCCCAGCGGCGCCAGCCTGTGGCTGAACCGGCCCGAGAACCGCAAACGGGTGGAGCAGGCCCTGGCTCACCTGCGCAGGTTGCGCCACGAGCTGGAGATACCCTGATCCGCCGGGTCCGGCGAACGGCGCCCACGACTCCGGACGCGCCCGCTTGAACTCATCGGACGCCCCACGGGTTGGAATCAACCCGCTTCATCGGGGTGGCGTGACAGGCGCGCGCTCAGGTGCCTGGGTCACGGCGTTCGGTTCAACTCCGTGGCCACGGCATGCGCGTGCCTTGGGCACGCGCCGTTGATATCGAGGTGGCTACCGGCCGTGCTTGGACAAGTCGGATTCGCCTCGTCCAAACCCCGACAGGGCGACGCCATCCCATCGCAGTGCCCAGCCTCGGGGCTCCGCAAACTTCCTCCACGTACTGCTTTTCGCAGTTACCTGTCGCGTCGTGGTGTCGGCTGGCGTTTCCTGGCGAGCTGCCTTCTGTGAGGGCTGTCGTGTCGCATTCTGAGCATCCATCACGTACCTCCTGTCGTCGATCTGTGCCTTGGCTTTCGTTGATCCCTGATCCACTACTTGCTCGTGTGGCCTGAGAACTCATACTGGGCCGGTCGCTGTCTCAACAAAAACCGCCGCCCGGTTGGGCGGCGGCGGTTTCTTGCCTGTGGTTCACCATCGGCCTGGCTGAGCCGGTGCCGTCCCAACCCTCAATCGCTCCTGCGTAAGCAAGAGCGCGCTGATAATGATCATAGCGACCAGCAAACTATCGCCCCCACAATCCAGTTCGTACAAGAAACCCACGCTGTAGTATCCTTTCGGTTCCGTCACGGGGCGCTCGAGGCCCCAAGACTGGTGCCGGGCAAGCCCCTAAACGAAGAAGGCCGCCCCGTTGGGCGGCCTTCCTATGCTCTCAGGTCAGCGATGACGATTGTCACCTGCCCAACGGCTGTAACTCCTTGCCTATAATAAGGGCCAGGAGTATGCTGGACAGGATAATGACCAAAGTGTGGTGGATCGTCATCATCAGAAACTCGAATCTCGCTGTTAAATAACATTATACATGCTCTTCAGATTTCTGTCAACTTCGTTGACAGACCGTCCATTTGCAGGTATACTCTAGCCAACAGACGCTTCGGGGAGAAACCTGGTTTCCCCCTTACCCCCCATTGATGAGGAGCGACTTGGACAGAGAAACTCAACAGATTGGTACAGTCCGCCTGCCCTATGGTGGCGATACCGTCACTTGCTGCATACCCGAGGACAACCTGGTGGGTGTCTATTCGCCACAATCTGTGGCCGCTTGTACCGACCCGGTCGCCGAGATCGTGGGCGCGCTGGCGCACCCCCTCGACACGCCTCCCCTCTCGGATATCGTGGCGCCCAACGAGAAAGTGCTCATCCTGGTGGACGACCACACGCGTTCCACGCCGGCTGCCCTGATCCTGCCGCCCGTGCTGGACGCGTTGCGGGCCGGTGGCGTCCGAGATGAGGACGTGACGATCCTGGTCGCGCACGGCACACATCGCTTGAGCACCGAGGATGAGGTGCGGCGTAAGGTCGGAGACGATGTCTACGGACACTTCCGCATCGAGCAACACGAGTGCACCGATGAAGAGAACCAGGTCTACGTGGGGCTGACCGGCTGGGGAACCCCGGTGTGGGTCAACCGTCTCGTCACCGAGGTGGACCGCTGTATTGGCATCGGCCACATTGGCCCTAGCCCATACGCTGGCTACTCCGGCGACGGCAAGCTGATCCTCCCCGGCGTGGCGTCGCTCGACACCGTCAATGCCAACCACAGCCTGGTGAGTGTGGGATTCCGCCAGCCTGGCCGCGTGGACGTGCCCTGCCGTCAGGACATCGAAGAGGCAGCGGAGATGGTGAAGCTGGATCTGATCGTTGACGTCGTGCTGTGCCAGGACGAGCGGATTGCAGGGGTGTTCGCCGGGACGTCAAGCCGGGTGTTCCGGGAAGGGCTCGCGCTGGCGCGGGAGGTGTACGAGGTGGCGTGTCCAGGCGATTTGGACATCGTCGTCACCTCCGGCTACCCGTACGAGATCAACCTCTACCAGGCGGTCCGGGCTGCCGAATACGCTGACGCGGTTGTGCGTCAAGGAGGCAGCATACTCCTGGTCGCCGCGTGTCCGGAAGGCGTCGGGGGTGAGGAACTCTACCAGTTGATGGCCGACCGGGCGAAACGGCCTGATGATTATCTACGCGATGTCGTGCGCCGCAACGGCAAAGTGACGTTCAGCGTGCTGGGGTACTGCCTGGCACGGATCAAGGCTGAGAAGAGACTGCACGTGGTCACGGAAGGCATCCAAGACGCGGAACTGGAGGCGATGGGGCTGCATCGGCACGCCTCCCTACAGGCTGGCGTGGACGCGCTGTTGGAGGAATATGGCCCGCAGGCGCGCGTGGCCGTTTTCCCGATGGGCTCGAGCACCATTCCTCGCGCAGTTTGATCGCGCGCCGGTCGCGCCTGGAACTATCTGGCTCATCGAGGCTGCATACACTCGGGAAGGCACGCGGGGCTCTGGGAAGGAGGCGCTCGCGTTTGATAAGGTCACCGAACAACACAGTAGACAATACATACCAGATAGATAAGAAGGAGGAATAACCACTATGGAAGAGAAAACGACTGGCGGATTGGAACAATCCGCATCGACTGAGAAAGTCAGCGCCGGAGGTACGGGGCGAATTGGGGGGGCATCCATCGCCTGGGTGACGCTCTATGGGGCGCTGTGCGGCGTGCTGGGCTTCGTCCCGATCTTCCCCTACGTTGGGGGTGGCGGGTATGTCCCATTGACCACGCCCTTCTGCGCCATCGCTCCGCTTCTGCTGGGGCCGTGGGGTGGAATCGTCGCAGCCATCGTCGGTGGGGTGATTGGTATGTTCATCGCGCCTGCCGCCTATCCGCTGCAGGTAGTAGACATCTTCCTTAACGCGGCCATACCTGCCACATTGACGGCCCTCATGATCAAGGACGACAAGCTCTGGAAGGTCACCGTCCCCTTGTTCATCGTCGTGGGTATCGTGGGCTGGCTGGTGCCCTTCTACATCCCGGGTGAAGCAGGCGGGTTCGGCAAGGTGCCTGAGCCGCTTTACTTCATCATGGCCGCTATCTACTGGGTCCCCTCGACGATCATCGCTGCTACGCCCTTGGGCACTCGGCTGATACCGAAGTGGGTCGTCTCGAAGAACCGCGCTGAGCGCTACGGCGGTATCTTCCTGGCCATCTTGGCCGCCACGTTCATCTGGTGGCTGCCCTGGACCCGGCCCTACTGGTACCTCTTCAACTTCTCTGCCGAGTTGGGTGTCGCCACCCACGTCGGCTACTCCTGGTGGGTTCCAGCGCTCTCGGCCATCACCGCCGTGATCACCATTCCCATCGTCGAGGCACTGGAGCGCAGCGGGCTGCCGAAGATCGAGGGTTCGATCTGGTAGTTGGCGAGTTGAGGTCCTCCTTCCCATGGGCCCCCGGCCTTCCATTTCGGTTCCGGTGATACAGAAATCCATCGTGTGTTTCTCCCATCTGGGGTTTCTGTATTGCCTCTTCTAGCGAGGAGTATCACGCGTGACCGATGACATAGTAATCTCACTACAGGACGTCACCTTTATCTACGAAGGGGATGTCGTCGCTCTCCGCAACCTGAACCTCACGGCACACAGGGGCGAGTTTGTCGTCGTCCTGGGGGCTAACGGTGCGGGCAAGTCCACCCTCTGCTACCTGCTAAGCGGAATCGTGCCTCACATCTACGGGGGCCGCCGCCGGGGCCATGTGTCTGTGGCCGGCCTCGATCCATGGGACGAGCCGCTGTACGTCACGTCCCAGCGCTGCGGTGTGCTCATGCAAGATCCCGAGGTGCAATTGTTCATGCCCACCCTGAAGTCAGAATTGGCTTTCGGTCCAGCCAATCTGGGGGTGCCCCGGGACGAGATTCTGCGGCGTGCACAGGCGGCCTTGTCCCTGGTCCGGCTTGAGGGACTGGAAGAACATAATCCGCGCGATCTGTCCGGCGGGCAGAAGCAACGCGCGGCGCTTGCGGCCGTGCTCACGATGCGCCCACAGGTACTGGTCCTTGACGAGCCTACCTCTCAGCTTGACCCACTGGGCCGATGGGAGGTTGTAGAGGCCATCGAACGCCTGAAGCAGCAGGGCGACTTGACCATTGTCATGACGACGCACGAGACCGAGGAAATCCTGGGCCTGGCCGATCAGGTGCTCGTGCTAGAGCGAGGCGAGACCGCCCTCCAGGGCTCCCCTGAGGGCGTCTTCCCGCAGACCGAGCGCTTGGAAGAGAGCGGCGTCAAGCCGCCAGCGCTGATTCTCACACAGTCGGCGTTGTTCGGGCGTGAAGAGGGCCCCCTGGGGAATGGGCCTGTCACGCTCAGCCTGGCGGAGGTTGCCCAGCAAGCCCGGCAGGCGGTGGAGGCGGGAAGGCTGACTGTGCGCCCGGACGCGCTTCCCGCGCCGCAACCTGTCACGGCGGACTCATCGTTCATCTTGGAAGCGCGCGATCTGACCGTGCAATACCCTGGCCCGCCGCCCGTTGTGGCGCTGCGGGACGTAAACGTGCGCGTTCGCCAGGGCGAGTTCGTGGGCATCGTCGGCCAGAACGGGTCGGGGAAGAGCACGCTGGTCAAGAGCTTTGTCGGTCTCCTGCGACCGAAGGCTGGACAGGTGCTGTTCAGAGGTGAGAGCATCAACAAGCTCTCGGTCGGCGAGATCGCGCGCCGCGTCGGGTTGGTCCTACAGAACCCCGACTACCAGTTGTTCACCACCTATTGTCACGAGGAGATCCGTTTCGGGTTGCGCAACGTGGGCGTGCCTCCTGACGAAATCGAGCAACGCGTGGAGGAGATGCTGGAACTGGTGGGGCTGAGCGAGGAGGCTGAGCTGTTCCCGTTTCGCCTTTCCTTCGGTGACCGGCGCAAGTTGACCGTCGCGGCTACGATGGCGCTCGGTCCCGACGTGTTGATCATGGACGAGCCAACCACGGCCCAGGATCATCGGGGACGATATCAGTTGGCCGAGCTGGCCAAGCGCTTCCACGAGGAGAAACAGGGCACCGTGTTGATGATTACCCACGACGTGGACCTGATCGCCCGCTACGCGCACCGGTTGATCGTCCTGTTCGAGGGCCAGGTGCTCCTGGACGGCCCCACGGCGGATGTCTTCACCCAGGTGGAGGCGCTCCGGAAGAGCTTCGTTGTGCCGCCGGTGGCCGCCCAACTGGCAGGCGTCCTGGCCCCGCTGGGCGTGCCGTCCCGCGTGATGACACTGGAGGATCTCTACCGGGTGCTTGTACCCCATCGCACGGGGGAGGTGGCATAGATGCAGCCCATATTTCGCTACACACATCTGGACACGCCCATCCACCGGCTGCACCCGCTGGTCAAGCTGGCGTATGTGGCGCTGACGCTGGTGCTGATCATGTACCCGATCAAGGACACCGACATGCCGATCCTGCTCATCTGGATGGGGCTCTCGGCGGTGCTGTGGGCCACGGCCCGCATCGAGTTGCGGCGTTTCACGACGTTGCTCAAGATTCTGACCGGCACCTTCATCTTTCTGATCCTGATCCAGGGTCTGACGTATCGCGGCGGCGACACGCCGCTCCTTGTCCTGGGGCACCTGAGGCTATGGGAGGCCGACCTGGGCGTGATCACCCAGGAAGGGGCGTGGTTCGGTCTGGTGCTCTGCGTGCGCATCCTGGTGGCCACTTCGTCACTTCCGCTCTTCGTGATGACGACGCCCACCTCGGCCATCGTCACGGCGATGGGCAAACTGCGCGTGCCACAGATCGCCACCTTCATGTTCGTCAGTGCGCTCTCGTTCACCACGCTGATCTTCGAGATGTGGAACTCGATTGTCGACGCGCAGAAGCTGCGGGCGTTCGACATTGACTCAATGAACTTCGTCAAGCGCGCGTTCAAGGCCTATGTCCCCATCATCACCCCGCTGATCCTGCTGCTCTTCCGCAAGGCCAACGATTTTCAGATCGCGATGGAGACGAAGGGCTTCGGCGCGCCTGTTAAACCCACCGAGATCGAGACGCTCACCACCCGTCCTGCCGACTACGTCTGGTTGGCATTCATCCTGGCCGTTTTCGTGCTGTGCACGGTGCTGAAGTTCACACGCTAGCCTGAAACCCACTATTGGAGGATCCCACCGTGAAAGAACATCCATCGTTTGAAGAACTGCTCACACATCTGGACGAACTGCTGGCCCCATGCCTGGCGCAGGATTGGCCCAACTTGCCGGCGGACCGAGCCGAAGGGGTCTATGTCTACGGGCATGATGGGCGGCGCTATTTGGACTTCTTGGCCGGCTTTGGTGCTTGCAATGCCGGGCACAACCACCCGCGCGTCGTGGCCGCGGCCCGCGAGGAGATGGCGCGCATGGTCCACGCTCCCGTCGGTGTGATCGCCCACGAACCGGTGCTGCGGCTGGCCTGGGAGCTGGGGAAGATCACGCCCGGTGGTGCTGACATGTTCTTCTTCGGAAACAGCGGCTCCGAGGCGGTCGAAGGGGCGCTCAAGCTGGCCCGCTACGCGACGGGCCGGCGCGGAATCATCGCTTTCCTGGGCAGCTTCCACGGACGCACGATGGGAGCCGCGACCGTCACCACGTCCAAGGTGAGGTACCGCACCGGTCATGGGCCGTTCCTGCCCGACGTGCACTTCGCTCGTTTCCCCTACCCGTATCGCTCGTCAGCCGCCAGCCTGGATGCGTGTGCAGAGGAGGCGCTGGAGGACATCGAGCGGCTGTTCGAGCACGTGATCGCGCCTGAAGACGTAGCAGCCATTCTGGCAGAACCCATCCAGGGCGAGGGGGGGTACGTCATACCGCCCCGGAGCTGGCTGGCTGCGCTGCGCGAGATATGCGACCAACACGGCATTCTCCTCATCCTAGACGAGGTGCAGTCCGGCTTTGGCCGCACCGGCGAGTGGTTCGCGGCCCAGGCCCTCGGTGTGGAACCAGACATTGTGTGTCTGGCCAAGAGCATCGCCAACGGCTTTCCCCTGGGCGCGACCGGGACGCGGCAGGAGATCATGCGCCAGTGGGGAGCTGCGTCACACGGGACGACCTACGGTGGCAGTCCCATTTCCTGTGCCGCGGCGCTCGCCACGCTCGACGTGATCCGCGACGAGAACCTGCGGGAGAACGCGCGTGTCCAGGGCGCGCACCTGCTGGAGACGCTCGGCGAGCTGCAGGCCGAGTCGCCCATCGTCGGGGACGTGCGGGGCGTGGGCCTGATGGTCGCCGTGGAGTTCATCAAGCCCGGGACAGACAAAGAGCCCAACACGGGCGCTGTCCGACGTGTTTTGGAGCGGGCGCTTGAGGATGGGCTGCTGCTCTACCCCTGCGGGCACTGGACCCAGACGATCCGTCTTATTCCTCCGTTGACCATCACGCGCGAGCAGGTCGACGAGGGGCTGGAGATATTCTGCGACGCGGTGCTGGCTGAATCGGGCTGATATACTGGTGAAGGAGGAACAACATGGCGAAGATCACGCACGTGGTCAAACGCACCGGTGCGACTGTCCCCTTCAACAAGGAACGTATCACCAACGCTGTTTATCGGGCAGCGGTGGCTGTGGGTGGACGCGATCGGGCCGTCGCGGAAGGCTTGGCCGATCAGGCCGTGGCCATGTTGGAGGAGGCCGCGCCCGCCGGACACGTCCCGACCATCGAGGAGATCCAGGATATCGTTGAGAAGGTGCTGATTGAGAACGGCCACGCCAGGACGGCGAAGGCCTACATCCTCTACCGCGACGAGCGTGCCCGACGACGGCGAGAGCGCGCCAAGCGCTCCGTCCATCCCTCTGAGAGCATCCCCTGGCACAAGATCTGGGAAGTGCTGAACTGGGCCGTGGACCACGACCTGCACACGGTCGAGCGGCTGAACGCACGTATCGCCCGCGGGGAGTTTCCGGACATCGTGCGGGAGACCGAGCGGGCGTACAATGAGGACATCACGACCGCGTCAGAGATCATCCGGGAGCGCCGCGATGTGGTGAGAGTCGTCATCGTCGCCGGCCCGTCCTCTTCTGGCAAGACGACCACGACCACAAAGCTTAACCACATGTTGAAGCACATGGGCCTCAGTTTGGTCCCGCTCACCGTGGATAACTACTTCTTCGACCTGGAACTTCATCCCAAGGACGAGTTCGGCGATTACGACTTCGAGACGCCACAGGCCCTGGACCTGGAACTCATCAACGAGCATCTGGCCCGTTTGGTCGCTGGCGAGGAAGTGCGGATTCCGTTCTACGACTTCAAGACGGGCAAGCGACACGAGGATCACACGCCCATGCGGATCGGGCCGGGTGATATCATACTCATTGACAGCCTGCACGGTCTATACGCCGACATGACGTGCTCCATTGAGCACAGCCAGAAGTTCAAGCTGTACATCGAGCCCCTGTTGCAGATGAAAGGCCCCGACGGCGCATTCGTGCGCTGGACGGACCTGCGGCTGATGCGGCGCATGGTGCGGGACGCGGCCTACCGCGCCTACGATCCGCAGCGGACGCTGGAGCACTGGCATTACGTCCGCTCCAGCGAACTCCGCAGCATCATCCCCTACGTCAACACGACCGACTACATCGTCAACAGCAGCCTGCCGTATGAGCTGCCCGTCATGCGAGCCAGACTGTTCCAGCATTTCGAACGCTGGGCCGAGGCGTACAAAGACGACCCGCTGCGTGCGGACGCCTTCACCCGTGCTGAGCGCGTCTACAACCTCCTGAAGGCCGTCACGCCGGTCGAGGACGAGTCAGCCATCCCCCCCGGTTCGCTCCTGCGGGAGTTCATCGGCGGCAGTTGCTACGAGTACTGACCGGCACAGCGACAGAATACGTAGGGGCAGGTCTTGTGCCTGCCCAAGCAGCAGATCTTGTGCCTGCCCAAGCAGGGTCGGAGTTCACGCCTCAGGTAACTTAGCCGATGTCAGTGGACTGGGACGTCATCATCGTTGGAGCTGGGCCTGCCGGGTCCACTTTGGGATACAGACTCAGCAAACGGGGAATCCAGGTCCTCATCCTGGAGAAGCAGGCGTTTCCTCGCTACAAGCCTTGCGGAGGCGCTCTCAACGTCCGTGCTGTGAACGCCCTGGACGTTGACGTCAGTCCCGTCGTTGAAAACACGATATACGGTGGATGGATTACCTATTGCATGGAAGAACCGTTCACCCATTGCTTCGATCGTCCCCTCGCATACACCGTGAGCAGGGAGAGGTTCGACCACTTCTTGCTGCGGCACGCGATAGGCTCAGGGTGCGCAGTCCACGAGGGGGTGAGAGTGGCGGACGTGCAGTTCTGCGCGGACGGGGTGGCGGTTCGCAGCAGCGGCGGGACGTATTGCGGCCGGGCGGTTGTGGGCGCCGACGGGGCCTTCGGCGTCGTGGCGAAATCCATCGGCCTGATGGGCGACGCATTCATCGCCATCGCTATCGAAAGCGAGGTCGAGGTGCACCCACGTGACCTTGAGCAATGGAAGCACGTGGTGCACGTGGACCTGGGCAGCATGCGGAGTGGCTACGGGTGGGTCTTTCCCAAGGCGGATCATCTCTCCATCGGTGCTGGGGCTGCGCTGGCACACGCCAGGGAACTGAAGGCTTACTACAGGCAATTCACGGAGAGATGGCGCAGGTCCGCGAGACAGTACCACGTCGTGACCAAGAGAGGCCATCGGCTGCCGGTCCGGCGGAAGGATGCCCGGATCCAACGTGACCAGGTATTGCTGGTGGGCGATGCGGCCGGTTTGCTAGATCCGTTGGACGGCGAGGGCATCTACTACGCCATCCGGAGCGCTCAACTGGCGGCGGACGTGTTGGCGGATTACCTGGACGATCCACAGCGGGTCGGCCTGGGAAGGTATCAGGCGCTTGTGGATCGTGAGTTGATGCCGGAGATTCAGAGAGCCAAAGCTTTCATGCGCCTGTTCTACCTGTGCCCGTGGTTACTCGTGCGCGCCCTCAGAACAGGCGGCAGGACGTGGCGTGCAGTCTGTGAGTTCCTCCGAGGGGAGAAAACGTACGTCGAGATCGGGAGCAAGCTGGGTCCTCTTGAGTTCGTCCTGGATGCAATGGCGTGGTGAGCGCAGCCGCCTGCGCCGCGCGCGTGACGTCACGTGGATGCAGGCACCCAGGCGTGGGAACGTAGGAGGGTGAGGGGGACTTTGGTCATGTGTCCGCGGATAGCAAGGAAAAACGTGTCGTCAGGTTCTCCGATGGAGGAACCCATCGGCTTCTCAAGAGCGGTAAGGATCGGAAACGTCATCGCCGTGTCTGGCACGGCAGCGATCGCCCCGGATGGCTCGACCGCGTGTCCTGACGACGTGTATGGCCAGACGAAGTATTGCCTGGAGATCATGCGAAAGGCAATCGAAGGGGCCGGGGGACAGCTCGAAGACGTGATTCGCACGCGCATCATGCTCAAAGACATCTCGAAGTGGGAAGAGGCGGCGAAGGCCCATGGGGAGTTGTTCTCCGGGATCCGGCCAGCCTGTACCTTCGTCGAGGTCAAGGGCTTCATCGACGCCGGCTGGCTGGTCGAAACGGAGGCCGACGCGTATTGTTCCGATCCGATCGTCGTTGACGACGGGTGATATCTGCGCAGTCTACGCGGCCCTGGCGCAGCAGGAGGGAGCCTACCTGCTCACGTGGGACAGGCAACGGAGGGAAAGGGCCAGCGATGTCGTGGAGGCCTTGACGCCGACCGGAGCGCTGGCTGTTCTGAATGAGAGTGGCTGACTACTACACGTTTCGCGAGTTCACGGTCGAGGCGCGAGATCACCGGATCACCGTCGCGGGTAAGCCAGGCGTCTGGTCGTGGGATAGGCTGAATCCGGGCACCGCAGCGCTGCTCGAGGTGGCCGACTGCCAGCCAGACAGTCGCGTGCTCGATCTGGGCTGTGGCACGGGCGTCATCGGTGCGGCTGCCAGCGTCCTGGCACCACGCGGGCGCGTCACGCTCGTTGACTGCAGCGTGACGGCAATAGCCTGTGCCGAGCGCACGCTGAAGGCCAACGGCGTGGCTGATGCCTCGGTACAGCTCTCGGATGGTGTCACAGGGCTATCGCCCACGTTCGATCTGGTGCTGAGCCACCTGCCGCGTGGCCGGGCCGTGCAGGAGCAACTGATCCGTGGTGCGGCCGCGGTGCTCTCGCCGGGCGGTCTTCTGTATTTCGTCGCTGGCAAGCGGGCTGGCGTCAAAGGGGCTATCGAATATGCGCGCGGGGTGTTCGGACGGTGCGGCGTGGTGCGGCAGAAGAAGGGCTATCACGTCGCGATGGCGATCAAGCCGGACGCAGCCGCTGGCGTGCAGTGCCTGGAGCTACCTTCTCCTGAGGATCTTGTCGTGACTCGCACCATCACCCTGGATGGCACGGAGACCACGTTGGTGAGCAAGCCTGGGGTTTTCGCCTGGGACCGGCTGGACGCGGGCACCGAGGTGCTTGTGAGCGCGATGGAGATCCAGGCGGATGCGTGCGTCCTGGACCTGGGATGTGGAACGGGTTTGGCCGGACTGGCGGCGGCGCGCCGCGCGCCGGGAGGCCGCAGCGTGCTCGTGGATGCAGACATCCGCGCGGTTGACGCGGCCCGCCTTACGCTGGTGGCGAACGGGGTCACCAACGCGGAGGTGCTGCCGTCCGACTGCGGTGCCGCTGTGCTGGATCGCCGTTTCGACGTAGTGATCACCAACCCCCCGTTCCACCAGGGCGTGGGCGTGGACTACGAGGTAGCGTGCCAATTCGTGCGTGATGCGGCGCGGGTGCTGCGCCCTGGTGGGCGGCTGTTCCTGGTAGCCAACCGCTTCCTGCGCTATCGCGATCACATCCAGGAGGTCTTCGGCAACGTTGCAACGGCCTGCGCCGGCAACCGCTACCAGGTGCTGACCGCAGTGGCGCAGAAACCGGGAGTTGGGTAGAATAGAAGCGGGAGGCGCAGAAACGATGTGGGCTGGACAAGAACAGAAACGGGCAGACGCCTGCGACGTGATCGTCGTCGGGGCCGGGCTGGAGGGAGCGGCAGTTACCGCGCGCCTGGTCCGTGAGGGGTTCGACACGGCGGTTCTCGATGCACAGAGCGTGGCCGGGGGCGCGACCGGGCGCAGTGCCGGGATGGTGTTGACAGGGCCTGCCGGCCACTACAACTGGGCGGTCTCTGCCTATGGCCGCCAGCGGGCGCGCGACATCTGGGCGCTCACTGTCGAGGGGCGGAGCCTTCTGGTTGAGGCTGCCGACCGCATGGGGGTGCCCCTCGCGCACACCGGCAGTCTCGCCCTGGCCGTTGATGACATCGAGGCCGAGGCATTGGACGAATCCGCCGCGCTGATGCGGGAGGACGGTTTCGACGTCCGATTCGATGCCGATGACCCCCTGGACCGGGGCTTCCGGGCCGCTTTGCACTATCCCGACGACGTGACGGTGGACGCCGCTGCGCTCACGCAGGCGCTCCTATCCGCGAGCAATGCGACAGTCCACGAAGGGACGGAAGTCTACGGCATGGAACCGGAGAGGGGCGGCGTGCGGGTCTGGGCGCAGGGCCGCACGGTGCTGTGCCGCGCCGTCGTGCTGGCGATCAACGGCTATGCCCCGCTGCTTGATTTCTATTTCACCGACAAGGTGGCGCCGATCCGCAGCCTCATTTTGGCCACCGAGCCTCTGGCCGGACATGTGCTGAAACAGCCCTGCTGCGCCAACTACGGCTACGAGTATTGCCGTCAACTGCCCGACCGTAGACTGCTACTGGGCGGCTGGCGACGCCCGCACGCCCGTCCTCAATCCGCCGCGGACCGCGAGCATCCTGCTCGCTCCCCATCGCGGGCGAGGGCGAAGTCGCCGGAGAGCGAGCTGGACGACGTGGTGCATACTGGGCTGATCCAACTCGCGTCGCGACACTTTCCCGAGGTTGAAACGGCCGAGGTCAGCCGTTGGTCCGGTGTCATGGGATTCACCCCCGATGGCCTGCCGCTGGTGGGCCGGCTTCCCGACCTGCCGCAGGTATACTTTGCGGTGGGCTTCGGAGGCCGGGGCTTGGCGTGGGCCTTCGCCGTGGCAGAGCAACTGCTGGAGTTGATGCTTCACGACACCGCGCCGGGTATTCTGTCGGCCGGGAGGCTGGCTTGAGGCTGAAAACCTGAAACCCTGTATCCTCTCAATAGATCAGGGTAGGGGCAGGTCTTGTACCTGCCCAAGAGAGCGACCACAAGGGTTTGCCGCTACGTAATGAGGTGCCAGGTTTCGTGTTGTCGTCGGAGCGAAGGCCCCAACACTGTTCAGCCGGCGGGCGTTTCAGTCCTTACTCTTGGCCCTTCACTGCCGCTGCGATAGCGGCGATGTGCGCCGGGGTCGAGCCGCAGCAGGCCCCCACCACCCGTGCCCCCAGCGCGACGAACCTGCGGGCGTATTCCGCCATATCCTCCGGCGTGGCGTCGTACACCACATCGTCGTCCACCAGGCGCGGTAGGCCGGCGTTGGGCTTGGCGATGAGGGGAGCCTGGGGCGCGACCTCGTGCATCTTCGCGACGGCCTCCCTGGTCATCTCCAGCGTCGCGCCGCAGTTGGCGCCGAGCGCCGCCACCCCCAGCGCCTGCAACGCCTCCGCTGCCTGCTCTGGGCGTACTCCCATGTTCGTCCGCCCGTGGGTGTCGAAGGAGAGCGTCGCGAACACGGGCTTGCCATCCCCGGCCTGGAGTGCCCCCTCGACGGCAGCGCGCGCCTCGTTCAAGGCGGACATCGTCTCGACGTAGAGCACGTCCGCGCCGGCCTGGGCCAGCGCTGCGGCCTGCTCGGCGAAGAGCTCAACCGCCTGCTCGTACGTGAGCTCGCCCAGCGGGGCCAGGAACTGCCCCAGCGGGCCGATGTCGCCGGCCACGTATCCCACGCCGCCCACGGCCTCGCGAGCGATCTCGACCGCCCGCCGGTTGACCTCGGCCACGCGGTCTCCCAGACCTGCCTGCTCCAGACGTGCCCGCGTTCCGCCGAATGTACACGTGAGAATCAGGTCGGACCCGGCCTCGACGTATGCACGGTGTACGCCGCACACGGCCTCGGCGTTTTCGAGCAGCCAGACTTCGGGCGCTTCGCCGGGTGGCAAGCCGGCGGCCTGCAGCATGGTGCCCATCGCGCCGTCGGCGACGACGACGCCTCCCCCTATTAGCCTTGAGACGATATCCTCCATTGCAGTCCCCCGTCGGATTGGAAAAACCCACTCGTCACGTCAACAGGCTATCGCCCGGCCGATATGCCTGACGTCGGCGTTTGCATCTGCCGGATGACCTGTAGCAGAGTATACCACGCTGCCGGAATCAGGCAACCGGGGGTTGGCGCGTATCGGATTTGCGCTCTCTGGCGATGACGCCTATAATCAGAGCGCCCGCGTTTTTCGTGACGGGTTCGCTGCTGAAAATGCGAAGAACGCATACCACCAGTGCAGAGGTTCTCACAGGGAAGGAGAAACCTATGGACGCTGAAACCCAGGCCCAAGAAACAGCCCAAGAAGCAGACACCGGCGTGGAGTTCGAGAAACCATCCCCGGTGGACCTCAATCGGGCCACGGCGGCGGAACTGAAGGCGCTCCCCGGCGTTGGCGCGGCGCTGGCCCGGCGCATCGTGGCCTATCGGGAGGAACAGGGAGACTTTGGGTCCCCTGAGGACGTCGTCGCCGTCGCTGGCATCAGCCATGCAGCCTATGAGCGACTGGCCGGGCGGTTGATCGCCACACCGTCCGAGCCATCCTCGCCGCTCGTTGACGAGGACATTCTGGTGGAGGAGGTCGCGGCAGAGTCGCCGTCGGCAGAGTTGCCGCCGCCAGTGCTGCCGCCCGAGGCGGTTTTTCCTCCCCCGGCGACGCCAGCGCTCGGCCTGGAGCCCTCGCCCGAAGCCGGTGAAGCTGCGCCTGAAGCGCGCGTCCCTGCGCCGGCTGAGGTCTCCACAGCGGCTCCAGCGCTGGAGGAGAAACCACCGCTTGAGGCTGAGTTGGGACCCGCAGGGGAGCAGGAATCGCGCCCACCAGCGCCCGAAGGCATGCCCGAGAAGGCGACTTCACCTGCTCCGACGGAGCCCAAGGCGATACCCCCCGCCCCTGCACCGGTCCGAAAGCCGCCTGGGAGAAGGGCTGCTGGGAGATGGAATCTGTCGTGGCTCTGGTCCGCGTTGTTGGGCGGACTGCTGGGCATGCTCTTCACGCTGCTGGTGCTCTCTGGCATCAACGGCTCGCTGGACATCGGCAACAGCCAGGCTGTGCTCGACATACGGAACCACGTGGACAACCTGGCTGCCGAGACGGACTCCCTGCGGACAGAGGTTGACGGGCTCAGGGAACGGCTGGACGTGCTAGACAGCCTGGCCGCCCGCGTGGAGGGAGCGGAGTCCGCCGTGGACACACTGAGTCAAGCGACGACGGCGCTTGAGGAACAGATCGAGGCTGTGGAGGGCGACTTGGCGGGCGTATCCGAGGAACTCTCGGCAACACAGACCCAGGTGGGGCGGATGACCACGTTCTTCAGTCAGCTCCAGGCACTGCTGCAGGAATTCTTCGGAGACGAGCCGGCGAGCGATGCGACGCCTGAATCGCCGGCGGAAACCCCGACACCGGCCCAGTAGAAGGAGGTGCAACCATGACGTACGAACAACCGACCACAGAACCAACCGGGAGCCCCTTTCTCCGGGCCATTGGGAGTGTCTTCCGCGTCTTGCTTCGCCTGCTGTTCATCCTGATTCTGGGTGTGCTGATCGGTGGAGCGCTCTACTTCGGCGCACCATGGGTGTACACCACGCTGGTGGAGCCGGTGCAACAGAACACCGCCCGCCTTGCCGCGTTGGAGCAGCGCGTGGCACAGGAACAGGCCCGCCTGCAGGATGAGAACCGCGCGTTGCAGGAGCGCATCGCTGCCCTGGAGACAAAAGTGGACGCACAGAGGGCGGATGCCGACGTCCAGGCGCAGGGTGCCGAGGATGTCGCAGGGCAAGTTCAGCAACTGGATCTCCGCATCGCCCAGGCCGAGGAAGGGCTGGAATCACAGCAGGACGCAGCGCAGGTCACTCGTTCCTACCTGGACAGCGCCATCAACGACTTGAGTGAACGGACCGATGGGGTGGTCGAGCGGACGGAGGGACTCGAAGGGCGGCTGGCCCTGCTCCAAACGGCACAGGACCTGGTGAAAGTCAGGTTGTTGCTGCTGGAAGACAACTCCAGAAACGCGCGGGACACCTTGACGCTGGCAATGGGCCACCTGGACCAGGCAATGGCACTGATGCCGGAACGGGCGGAGACGCTCACAGAGTTGAGGAGCCGGATGGCAGGGCTGCAGCGGCTGATTGAGGAGCGATCCTTCCGCGTCACGCCGGAGCTGGAATCGCTCTGGGCCGACGTGATGGACCTGGTGCTGCCTGCCACGCTGCCGGCTGCCGGAGAGGGAACGCTGGAGGCGAGCCCCGTGGCAACACCTACTCCGGCACCGTCTCCATGAGCGGTGAATACGGACGCGATTTATCGTTTCCCGGTGGTGCCAGCACCTGCGCCGACGCCGTCTTCTTGAGCGGGTATTGGCCTAGCGCACCGGCTTGACCTGGTCCAACGGCCAGCAGACGAGCAATGCCCGCCCGCTGATTCGATCTGTGGGCACGGGGCCGAAATACCGGGAGTCCTGGGAATTGGGGCGATTGTCGCCGAGGACGAAGAGGTGCGACGGCGGCACCACCTGCGGCGGATAGTTCGGCCCGCCCTGGCAGGTGAGCCAATGCTCTTCCAATAGCTGGCCGTTGATGAAAACCTCTCCATCCCGCACTTCCACAGTCTCTCCGGGCAATCCCACTACGCGCTTGATCAGGGCCTGCTCCTGGCCCGGAATGGTGAAGGTCACCACGTCCCCCCGCCGAGGCGCGCGGAAGAATCGGAAAGTGGCCTTGTCCAAGACCACCCACTGATCGTAGTACAGGTTGGGCTGCATGCTCGGCCCTTCTATCTCCGTGGCCTGTGCCACAAAGACGTTGACACACAGGGCAATCAAGACGGCCGGCACGACCGTGCTCGCTAGATCCCACAAGGCCCGCAGCAACAGACGTCCGAGGGGGCACGCGGAGCGACGCTCTGTGCGCCCGATGTCACTCGTTCGTTCGATGTTGGGCATATGCGCTCCTATTTTCTTCGACGCGCGTCCTGCTGGTTGGTGGCCCGCAACAGCGCGGCCAGGCAGGGTGTCCCCATGGCAAACAGCGCGATGAGCGCCAGCGCCGGGCGGCCCAGGAGCACATAGCCGACGGCGTAACCGAAAGCCAGCAACGCGTATATGATCAGGGGAAGGCGTGCAAAGGCGGGCGAGGCCGTCCCCAATGGCCGCGGTGGCCAGCGTGTCTCCAGCGCCCGGTAGGCCAGATACACCGCCAGGGTGGTCGCCAGCCAACCGATGTAGTTCTGCACCGGGATACCGAAATAGGCCCCCTCGACGTGCCACACCCAGTTGCCGTAGAAGACCATCTGCGGATCGAGCACCAGGTCCCAGGCTGTCATCAACATCGCGCTGAGCGCGGTCAACCCGACCAGCCGGCCTGGCCCAGGCCGTGCCTTGCTGACCACGCGCCCGTCACCGAGGTAGTTGGCCATGGCATAACAGGGATAGATGACCATGAACCAGCTCAACGGAACGGCCAGCGGCACGTCGAATACTTGGGGACCCAGGCGGTCCGTGTAGTGATATGGGCCGTAGATCGCGCCGGTGGCGACCCCCACTGCCTCGAACGTCAGGCTGATGAGCGCAGTGAGGGCAAACATGGCCAAGGCGTGCCGTGGACCCAGCGTGTAGATCGCGTGGCTGAGGCTGAAACCGCCCAGGAGAAGCGCCACGAGCATGTATGCCACAGATGGTGCGGCCCCCAGCACCGGGGTGAGGACAAAGTACGTATTGAGCAGTGCGTAGGCCCAGAACAATCCGACAACCAACCTGGGCCAGACGAGAGTTATACGTGATGGCTTCATTGCTGATCTCCAGGGACAGGTTCAAGGGATAGGCTGAAATATAGCCAGGAATGCCACAAATGGCAAGTCAGTCCACGCTTCCTTGGGCTGGTGCCGCCTGGCGCTGGCGGCTTTGCACGAAGGCGGTGGGATCCAGGTATCCGTAGTAGCCCGGATGCGCGCGCGCCGGCTCGTCGTCCCACGTGTACCCGACCCCTGGGCTCTGGCGGTTGCAGGTGCCCCGTGCGCCGGCCGTCCCGGCCGGGAACACGTTCGAGCCATCGCGGAAAGTGCGCATCTCCCAATGCAGGTGGCTGTTCAATCCCATGTCCTTGACCACTGCAATGATCTGCCCGCGTGCTACTGGCTGGCCCTCCTGCACCTGCACGTGATCCACGTGCCAGTAGACGGAGTAAACAGTGGTCGCGTCGCCCAGGCGGTGCTCGACGATGACGATCTGGCCCTCCGTGCCGCCATCCACCACGTACACGACCAGGCCATCAGCCACGGCGTGGACCGGAGCGTGCGTAGCTGCCCCCCACGCGACCTGCCCGGCGTCGTTCAGCGCGAACAGGTCCACCCCGGCGTGGTAGAGTTGGCTGAAGGGCACGCTTCCGCCGCTGCTGTCGCGGAAGCAGTTGGAGCGATCTCCCATCGCCGGGTTCTGTACGTCGTAGCGGGTGTCCACTGCCAACGGTCCGGTCACACCCTGGACGTAGGGACCGTACGCCTCCGCAGGCAGCAGCGGGAAATCAAACGCCTCGGCAACGGTTGGCGTGGCCCACGGGGCATAAGGACCCGGGGTAGGGAAGGTGGGCAACGGCGGCCCTTGATCCCGACCGTCCGTGGTCGACGTCAGTTGCGTCCAGAGCGGAGTGAAAGCGCCGCGATAGCGCTCCCAGACATAGACACCGGCGATCAGGCACAAACCAACCAGAGCGATGCTCGTCAAGAGTAGTCCGCGCCTGTGTGTACTCCGCCGCACGGTGCTACTTGTAGTCCTCGCGCAGCGGGTACCAGGCGTCTAGGGCGACGGTGGGCTTGTCCAGGATGACCGCGCCATGGGGCACGCCAGGCGGACAGCAGGCGCCGTCGCCTGCCCGCAGCACCTGCGTCTCGTCGCCCAGTGTGAACTCCATCGCCCCGCTCACGACGTAGCTGATCTGTTCGTGGGGATGGTCGTGCATCGGCACCACGCTTCCTGGAGCGAAATCGAAGAACGTGATCATCGCGTGCTCCAGGTGAACTGCCCGGCGCACGACGCCCGGCAACATCTCGGTCCCGGGTAATTCATCTACGCTGAAAAACGACATAGGTCCTCCCTTCAGTTCGCACTACGATCTAGACGAAACCAGGTTTTTTCCGGAAAACCTGGTTTCTCATCCCTGTCACTAGAGGGTAGCGAAGCGGCTCCATCCAATCTAGAGGGTAGCGAAGCGACTCCATCCAATCTAGAGGATAGCGAAGCGGCTCCATCCAATCTAGAGGATAGCGAAGCGGCTCCATCCAATCTAGAGGATAGCGAAGCGGCTCCATCCGAGGAGCGCCAGCGCCGCCGGCATCATGTCGGCCACGCTGGGCTCGCGATCGCCGTCCGTTGCGCACCGGTCGGCCACCACGCCTGTAACGGTCTCCCGTAGCCCTGCGATCTCGTCAGGGTTGCCGCCAGGGTAGGCGAAAGTGAGCACCGTCTCGGACTCCTCCGGGTATAGGCCCCCGTGCACGCCCTTCATGGGGCCGGAGAAGTAGTACCCTTCCCGCCCATTGGCCACCAGAATCAGGTCTCCTGTCGCCACCGAGGTTGCCAGCCGGATGCGGTTGACTGCGTCGGCGTAACCCATCTCGGGGCGATCCCCCAGGTAGTCGGCAAAGGGCTGTGTCTGCCCGCCGTCCAGATAGACCCGGTACTCCCCCATCCATCCCTCGTGCTCTGCATCCCGAACGAGGATCAGATCCAGGCTGCCCTTGAGTTCCTCCTCGTACTTCGCGGTTGCGTTCATCTGGTGGAAGGCCTCCGCCACCGGCAGGACGTCCTCCCTGTAGCGCGGCGGATCGGCCCAGCGACCAGCCCGGTGCTGAAGGTATACGTGTGCCAGCCCGCCGTTGAGCCCCATCACCGCGTCGCAGGCGGGATCCTCACCGGGAACGTCGTGTACATCCAGGCCCAGGGCCGCGAACACGTGCCCCAATTCCCGGTCGAACGGGAATCCCAGGCGAATGGAATGGCGATCGTCGGGGATGGCCTCTATCTGGCCGTGGTCACTCACGAGCACGAAGATCGTGCCGGTCAGCATCTCGCGCGTTCTCAGTGCGTCCAGCAACCGGCCAATCTGGGGGTCGACTACCTCGCGCAGGTAGGTTGGCTGGCTGGCCGGCCCGTGGGCGTGGCTGTGATGGTCCAGCCCCATGAAGTAAGTGGTGAGCACGTCGGGCCGGTTCCCCGCGTCCAGGTATTCGACCAGCCGGTCCAGCATCCCGGCGTCATATTCCCCCGCCTCCAGCCCCAGCACCCCTTTCCCCTTGGTGAAGCGGGCGATGTCAACGACGTTGGGAGGAAGCCAGGCGTCGGCGCCCCGGGCATACATGTTGTAGGCTACGGCGGAAGTCAGGCCGGAGGCCGAGGCCATCTCGTATAGCGTGGGGGCCTCAGTGCTGAGGAACTGCGCGGCCAGCCCGTCGGTGAACACGCGCACCGCATCGTCCACGGCCAGGGTGTAGCCTACGTCAAAGCCGAAGTGCCGCGGACGGCCACCGGAGATGCGTCCCAGCCGGTCGAAACTCTCGTTGCCTGCGATGCCGTGCACTCCGGGGTGCTGGCCGGTGAACATGCTGGCCTGGGCCGCGAAGGTGATTGAGGGGGCCGTGCTGAGCGCGTCCACGTGACAGGCCCTCGTCCCTGCCTGCCCGCCGACGATCCGCCCGATGTGGGGAACGTCGCCCTCTGCTATCGCGGCCCGAAACACGTCGCGTCGCAGGCCATCCACGTCAACAATCACGAGACGCTCAGGTCTCACCGGTCACCCTCCTTCTCCCGAATACTCTTCAAGACCGGGCAGGTACAAGACCTGCCCCTACGCGAGCGTGGTTTTCACTTCAGTACCGGCGGTGTCACGTCGGTGCTGTACCCTGCCCCTACGCGAGCGTGGTTCTCACAGCAAACCCCATCCCATCGCCGCCGCGACGAGCGCGCCCACCGCGGATGCGAGGAAATTCACCACGTCGTTCCCCAACCAGGGCCACCCCCGCACCAGGCGTGTCTCCGTGCCACAACGGTGGATCTTGCTCTCGGTCTCCTTCCCGCACGTATCACACCGATAAATCGCCTGGACGGTGGCCCCCAACAGACTGTCGAACAAGGACCCTGCCGTTCCACCCACGGCGGCTCCCAGCAGCGAGGCAGCGGCGACGGCCCAACCCTGGCCCAGAATCAGCGCTGCCAATCCTGCCAATAGGCCGATGAACAGCGCGCCGGCCAGCGAAGCGCCGGTTCCCAGCCAGGTGATCCCCCCTGAGGTCCCCACTTCGACCCGTCGGCCGGTGGTGATCAGGCGCGGCGGGTGCCGGCTCAAGACACCCAGTTCAGTGGCCCACGTATCGGCGTTGACGGCCGCCATCGCCCCCGCACAGGCAAGGAACCAAATCTGCCCGTGTCCGGATGCGCCCGCCGAGAATGAGGAGAAGAGGTCAGAGGACCGCCAGGAAGGCCGCCAAGCCGCCATTGGCCAACGCCTGGCCCAGGTCGCGCCGGTGCCCTTTGGCGAATTTCTCCGCCAGTCCCTGCTTGTCGCGAGCGTGGTAGAAGGAGAGCGCGCTGGAGGAGATGAAGAAAGCGATCAGCAGGAGGCCCCACTCCCAGCCTCCCAGCCCGAAGATGAGCGTGCCGGTGATGACCGCCCCCAGGACTCCACTGCCACTTAGCGCACCGCGCCTGTAGCCCAGGACACCGATGGCGAGGGAGATCGCCAATCCGGCCAGGAGTTCAACGAGGTTCAGCGAAGTCAGCATCGCGTATCTCAAGACGGCGTCACGCAGATCCCGCCAGCCAGTGCACGGGTCTCTTTGCAGCTACCCCAGGATGCCAATTGCTGCTGTCCACACCAGCAGTTGCACCAGAATTACACTGCCCCAAAGCAAATAGCTCGCCACTCGCTCCCGCCGATAGACCAGCACGCCCAACGCGCCATTGAGCACTAGTGCCAGCAGGCCGATGATGGCGAGAATGAACACCTGTGCCCGGAGCCCCAACCGGTCCGGTTTGCCGAGTGCGTCGAAGTGCAGGGGCACCAGTTGGGGCAGCGTGGGGATCTTGAGGCACAGCAGACCGGTCAACGCCAGGAGTGCCAAGAAGCCGATCGCCAGCAGGGCCAAGCCTAGCCAATCCTGCCAGATGGCCCAGTCTAGGAAAGCGGGCCGCTTCGAGGACTGCTCCACGAGCTGGGTCGGCCCCATCTGCATGCGCGTGTGAAGCGACTCCAGGAATTCATCGCGCTTTGCGGGAGAGATGCCGTACGTGAGGCCGGGCGTGACGATGTATACCTGGCGGCTGGGAGGGACGGTGGCATAGAACAGCGCCGGGCCTGTCCCAGGAATCTCTCCATAGCCCACGCAGTAACCTGGCCACATACCACCTCTGAATCGGACACGCCCCTCGACTTCCTCGCCCGTGAGTACCCGCTCGATCTGCCCCGCGGGGATCGTCTGCTCCGTCGGTCCCCACTGAATGACCAGCGCGTTCCGGTCGAGAGAGTATCCCGAGCAAGCCAGCCCGTACAGCCAGTACACAATCAACCCCAACGCAGCCAGGCTGACCAGTACGACCAGGCCTTTGACGAAGGTTCCGATGCCGAGCGGACTCGTAGACGCGAGCCAGACCAGGCCCGCGTCCACAAGGATGATGATGATCACCAGGCCGATGCCCACGAGCAGGCCCAGTGTGATGTCTGCTCTCCACTCTGTCATAGTTGTTCTCCTTGCACGAACGCGGGCATTATACCAGGGTGGGGGAGGGCGGGCAAATCAGAGCGCATACACAGCCTGCGTGACTGCTGTCTGTTCTCGGGCATGGCAATTGACAGCGACTGGTTTCTCGGCTAAAATATCAGTGAGTCGTGCAATCCAGGAATCGGCCATCTCTTCTCCAATCCCGCTTCATCCGGCCGTCGAGTGATCTTCCTTGAGTGTGTGTGTTCGCACGCCCGATGAGGTGTCCAATCGAGGGGTTGATCGGACACAGGAGTTGGCATGCCCTTACAGCCAGGAAAGGTAATCCGCAAACGCTACCGGGTCATCGCGCTGGTGCATCAAGGTGGTATGGGCGCCGTCTATGAGACGGTGGATACCACGCTCAACGTGCATTGCGCGGTCAAGGAGTTGGTGCCGTACCCCGGTACGATGGGTACTGCGCTGCCCGAACTTCGCGAGCAGTTCCGGCAAGAGGCACAGTTGTTGGCGGAACTCCGCCACCCGCACTTGCCCCGTGTCACGGACCACTTCGAGGAGGACGGGAACGCTTACCTGGTGATGGATTTCATCTACGGCAGGCGGCTGGATCAAGTCATTGCCCAGGAAGGCAGCATACGCGAGGAGCAGGTATTCGTGTGGGCACATGAGCTACTTGACGCCCTCGCCCATTGCCATAGAAACGGCGTGATCCACCGCGACGTCAAGCCACAGAACGTGATGATCACACCAGGTGGGCGAGCAGTTCTAGTAGACTTCGGTCTAGCAAAGCTGATGGACCCCGATGACCCACATACCCGGACGGTGATGCGAGGCCTGGGTACGCCGGAGTATGCGCCGCCTGAGCAGTACGACGCGAGGAAAGGAAACACCGACGCCCGCACCGATGTCTATTCCTTGGGGGCGACGCTGTATCACGCGCTGGTGGGAAGTGCGCCTCCGACGGTGACCGAGCGGATTGTGGATCCCAAGTGCCTGATACCGTTGCGGCAACTCAGGCCCGACGTAAGCTCGGAGACAGAGCAGGTGCTCAAGAAAGCTATGTCTCTGCAGCCGACGCAACGTTTTCAGAGTATCGATAAGATGCACGAGGCTCTCTTCGGCCAACCCCTGAGCGACACAGAGGCCGCAATCACCGAGCCGCTCGATCATGAGGCGGATGTGTCGGAGGACTCAACCCCGGAGACTGTGCTCCTGTCGCGGACGCCCTTCGCAAGGCTGCGGGTACGTCGTTGGCTGGGGGTCGCTGTGGCTATCGTTGGCATGGTGTCTCTGGCGGCGATTACACCATTGTTGGTGGGTCGGATCAACGCGGGTGGGGCGCCCACAGACACGGCCACGTCCGCGCCCACAGTCGTCGCCACCGCGACGTCCACGCACACCCCCACGGCCACACCTTCCGCCACTCCGACGTTGACGGCAAGCCCCACGTCGACACCGATCTCGTTGCGCGGCACGAGGTTGTCGGGAACATCCGATTGGCCCTATCTGCTTGAGTTGGCATCCCCGACCGCGACGCAAACGTCGACACCTACACACACGCCAAGTCCCACGTACACGATAGCGCTGCCCACGTTCACGCCCAGTCCCGTGCTGGCGACCAATACTCCGCTGCCGCCGCCGCCATCGGATTCGGATGATGAGCCACGACCTCAACCCACAGCAGCGCCGACGCAGGCGCCTCCGCCTACAGCCGCACCTACCCAGGCCCCACCACCCACGGAGGCACCGACTCAAGCACCTGAGCCCACACAACCTCGGGACACGCCATCGCCCGGATGATCGGGGACCTGCGCTAGGGTAGCTTCAATTGCCTTTTCTCCTGTTTCCAGTATAATTCGAGCGTAGCTGAAATTCATCTGCTGAGGTGCTCGGAGTTGGTACGCAAGGCTTGGAGAATTCATACCTACATCTATTGTCGCGGATTGTAGCGCGGCGGCAGAGCGCCTGCGCCGCTTCGTGCTGCAATTCGCTTCCCCCAAACCCACACTGAGTGGGTTTTTTGTTACCCTACCTGCATGGCCCCGGACGATGGAGCCGCTTCACTTCGCTCTGGGCTGGAATGGGGACTTGGATTTCAAGATCGGAAGAGAAAGGTGTCTTATGAGTGAACCCACTGTTGATGAACAAGTCGCGCTTCTGATGCACGGCACGGAGTTCGGCGACGAGCAGATCAAGAAGCACATGGAAAGAGAACTACGTGAGCGCCTGGTCGAGGCCGGCGATGCCGGACGCCCGCTGCGCGTCTACTGCGGCTATGACCCGACCGCGCCTGACATCCATCTCGGCCACACCGTCACCATGCGCAAGCTGAGGCAGTTTCAAGACCTGGGCCACCAGGCTGTATTTCTCATTGGTACGTTCACTGGCCTGGTCGGCGATCCCTCTGACAGGGACAAGGCCCGTCCGCGGCGCACGCCGGAGGAACTGCTTGAGAACGCCAGGACCTATACTCAACAGGCGTTCCGCATACTTGACCCGGAGAGGACCGAGGTGCGGTACAACGCCGATTGGCTGGCCCCACTGACCTTCGAGGATGTCATCGCTATGTCGGCCAATTTCACCGTCCAGCAGTTCCTGGCACGGGAAAACTTCTCCAAGCGCTATGATCGGGGGGAGCCCATCTGGCTGCACGAGTTCTTCTACGCACTCATGCAAGGGTACGATGCAGTAGCGCTAGAGACAGATGTCCAACTGGGCGCGACAGAGCAACTCTTCAACCTTCTGGCCGGGCGCAAGCTGCAGGAAGCCTTTGGCCAGAAGCCACAGGTGTGTCTGACCTTCCCGATCCTTGTCGGCACCGATGGCACCCTGCGTATGTCGAAGAGCACAGGCAACTACGTCGGCATAGATGAGCCCCCGGAGTCCAAGTATGGGAAGACTATGTCCATCCCTGACGCGGCAATGCGCAACTGGCTCGATCTGGCCACGCGTTGGACGCCGGACCAGATTGATGATCTCATGCAGGCAGTGGCGCAGGGTAAGGTTCACCCAATGGAGGCGAAGAAGAAACTGGCCTGGGAGATCGTATCAAGCCTTGATGGCGACGAAGCCGCCGACATGGCCGCCGCCCACTTCGCGCGGGTGCACCAACAACGGCAGTTGCCAAAGGACATGCCTGCCCTTGTGCTGGCCCAGCCGTCCAATATCGTGGACGTCATCCACAATGCGGGGTTTGCACGCAGCAAGAGCGAGGCTCGTCGACTGGTCCAGCAGGGCGCGGTGAAGTTGGACGGTGAACGGGTGACCAGCATCGACGCAGACGTCGAAGTTGAGGAAAACCGGGTGCTGCAGGTAGGGAAGCGCCGCTTTGTGCAGCTTGTCCCAGACGGGGGCACCGAGGAGGGCTAGTCGCCACTTGCAGGCCTGATATTCGATATTCGATGCCGGGCACCGGTCGTCCGATGCGGCGGCCGGTGCCCGCTGAGCGACGTATTGCCAGTTATGGGAGGTATGCTTTGAAAGATCGCGCAATCCTGTGGGTGTTCGTGGCCTTTGTCCTGGGCTTCGCGCTGCCGGTGTGCAGTTGCGTTGGGACGGGGTTCGCTGCCTTCTACTCGATGGGGCGTTTGTTCGGTGAACCCGCGCTGGCGGCAGAGGGCACCGGCCCTGCTGTGGCCGTGCTCTGGTTTGACGGAACGATCACCAGTGGCCCAGAGGAACAAATCTACACTATGCAGGGCATCACTCCTGATCGCTCGGCCAAACTGCTGGCCCAGGCCAGAGCTCTCGACGTCAAGGCCATCGTTGTGCGTGTCAACAGCCCTGGGGGCAGCGTCGTGGCCTCGGACGAAATCTACCACATGCTGCTTGACTTCGACAAACCGGTCGTCGTGTGGATGGCCGACATGGCTGCCTCCGGCGGCTACTACATCTCCTGCGCTGGCGACCACGTCTTTGCCCACCCTAGCACGTTGGCCGGATCCATCGGCGTCATCAGCCAGTTCATCACCGCTGAGGAGCTGCTGGACAAGATTGGCGTGGATGCGGTGGTCATCACGTCCGGCCCGCGCAAGGACATCGGCAGCCCCTTCCGTGGTATGACGGAGGAGGAAAAGGCGCTGTGGGAGGGAATCATCGACGAGACCTACGAGGGGTTCGTGGAACTCGTTGCGGAAGCGCGGGGTCTGCCGTTGGAGGACGTGCGCGAGTTGGCCGATGGACGTCTCTACACGGGCCAGCAGGCGCTGGAACTGGGCCTGGTGGACGAAGTCGGTACGTTGGATGATGCGATAGCAAAAGCGGCCGAGATGGGCGGTATCGAGGGCCAGCCCCGGGTGATCGAGTTGAAGCCGGCGGTCTCCTTCTTCGATCTGATGTATGGCTTCCAGGCTCGCTCCGCGATGCCGCAACTAGGGGACGTCCTGGACTGGGTGGCCGTGCCGTCGCTGCAGTTCCGCTTCGTGGGCCCGTAGAGCTCGCGTTCCCTGCGATGGGCTAGACTGGCGCTGGTGTGACGTACCATGCCGGCACCCACCCTCGCTGTCCTCCCCCGGCTTCCACGTAGAGCCATTCATCGTACCGGCCCACCAGTGCCTGCGCGCGCTCCAGATCGTCGTGGACGGTGACCAGCGCGTGGGGTGCCAGTTGGCCGACGGGCCGGGCTCTGACCGTGGGCCGCTCACGCATATTCACGTCCTGTGTTGGGGAGACAGTCATCCACATAGCGGGTGCAGGGCCGGGCTCAGTCTGTGCATAGTAGGCAGGGACATGGCCCACGGTGCCGTCTGGTAGGCGCACCTGCACCCACTCGCCCCGTTCGCCCAGTCTTGAAAGCGCCCACCGCGGGTCATCCACGACCGTCAATGGCTCGTGAGGTAGCGCAATAGCAAGCTTGCCGGTCTCTGCCGATGGGCCTCTGCGCACGTGCAGTGCCTCGGTCGTGTACAAGTGCAATGGGCCAGCCGGCTCGGGTGCGTCTGCAGTCAGCGCGAAGCTGGGCGGCTGAAGCTGGACGTACCACGCTGCGACCCATCCTCGCTGGCCTTCCTCTGTCTGCACGTGTATCCACTCGTCGTACCGGCCCACCAAAGCTCGTGCGCGTTCCGGGTCATCGTAGACGGTGAGTGGCGCGTATTGTGTGAGCCGCCTGATGAGTGAGCCGCTCAATGCGGGGCGCTCGCGCATGTTCATGTCCTCGGTAGGATACACGGTCAGCAGTCTCTCCGGCGCTAGGCCGGGCTCGGTCTGCACATACCAGGCAGCGACGTACCCCTTGAGCCCGCGTTGCCCTGAACCCGGCGCGGGAGAGGGAAGGCGCACTCGTAACCACTCGCCCCGGTCGCCCAGGGCGGCACGCGCGGCCTCTGGATCGCCCATCACTGTCAGCGGTTCGTGGGGTAGGGCAACGGCAATGCGACCGGTGCCCGTGGACGGGCCTTTGCGTACGTTCAGTGCCTCGCTCGCATAGACGCGCAGGACTTGAATGGGTTGGGGCTCTGGCGCGGGTTCGGGCGGGGCTGGGGAGGGCGGCTGGCCCTGGAGGTACCAGGCAGCCACGAAACCGGTCAGTCCATCGGCCCGCTGTACGTGGACCCACTGCCCCTGCTGCCCTAAACTGGCTCTGGCCACATCGGCATCGCCCAGCACAGTGAGCGCCTCGCCACCCGCCAGCCAGGCTAGTTGTGCAGAACCGGTCGTCTGGCCAGCGCGCAGGCGTACCTTATCGACTGTGTAGACCGTGAGGCCGCCGGGCGCGGGGACCTCGGTCTCCGCCAAGTAGGGAAGGGGATCGATAACGCCATTGGGGTACCCCGGAGTCTTGGCACCGGTCAGCTTGAGGGTGAGGTGCAAATGGGGACCGAAGGAGTGCCCGGTGTTTCCGGCCAGAGCGATCAGCTCGCCAGCGCCTACGTACTGTCCTTCTGAGACCAACGTCTTCGACAGGTGGGCATAGATGGTACGGTATTCACGCCCATCCGCGCGGTGCCGGATGCGCACGTGGAGGCCGTACGCATTGCCGTTGTTAGGCCGTATGTCGAACACCTCGCCGTCTGCGCAGGCATAGATGTTTGCCCCAACGGGTGCCTGGAAGTCGAGCCCCTCGTGGCCTGCCTGGTTGAACTTGGCATAGACCTGGGGGTTCTCGCCGAAGTACTGGGTGATGACGTGCGCGTCCACAGGCCATCGCAGCGTGAGTCGTTTCGCCATGCTTCTCTCCTATCTGGACACCCGGTGTGCACCTGGCGGGGCTGTCAGTCTAGGCGGCCCAGCGGCATACACGGGATTATACTTGTCCTATGGGGTCTGTCAAACAAGCGATGGTATGACTTGCGAATAGACAAGATACGTGGTAGAATCTTCAACGACTGGGCGACGTAGCCAAGTGGTAAGGCAGGGGTCTGCAAAACCCTTATTCGCCGGTTCGATTCCGGCCGTCGCCTTCTAAGCGATACTGAGACAACGGGCAGCCTTGTATGCTGCCCGTCGTAGCGCGGGGCGGTGGCGAAATGGTAGACGCCGGGGACTTAAAATCCTCTGTCCGCGAGGACGTGTGGGCTCGAATCCCACCCGCCCTATGTCATGCCGTCCAGATTCGAGACCCGCACAGCTCGCAGGCTCCGCCACATCCCTGCGAGAGCGTAATGCGTAGAACGTAATGCGTAAGCACGTGGTCTGACTTTGCGCCTTGCGTTTTACGCATTGTCTTAGGGGTAAGCAATAGATGTTGGAGGCAAGCAAGCGTGAAGATCATCCTGACCCGTGAGGTACCCAATCTAGGGCAAGCTGGTGAAATCAAAGACGTCGCAGTGGGTTACGCCCGCAACTACCTGATCCCCCAGGGATGGGCGGTGAAGGCCACGTCTGGCGCTCAGAAGGAGTTCGAACGTCGCCGGAAGGCAGAGGAGCGTCACGAGGAACGGCTGGCGACGCGCGCCCAGATGCTCGCTGAGCGTATGAGTGAGATTACGCTCACCTTTGAAGCCAAGTCCAGTGAGAAAGGAAGGCTGTTCGGCTCCATCACGACGGCAGATATGGCCGAGGCGCTTGGGCGTGAGGTCGGCGAGGAATTCGACCGGCGCAAACACATCCTCTCTGAACCCATCCGAGAAGTTGGGGAACACATCATCTCCGTGCGTCTGTCGGCAGACGTGGTGGCCGAGGTCAAGGCCGTGGTGAAGCCAGAGGGAGGAGAACTGCCGGAGGCACCTGCAGCCTCTCCTGCTGAGGGACCTGTGGCTGAGGACGCCGCGACGCCAGAGGAGACAGCGGAGGAGCAGTAGCCGCCCGTCACCACGAGGACCGACGATGGAAACAATCGGCGTATGGCTGCGGCAAGCGCGTGAAGCCAGGGGTGCTACCCTGGAGGAAGTGGAGGCCGCCACGCGTATTCGGCCTCGCTTCCTTGAGGCACTGGAGGCAGGCGATTTCACCGCCTTCGCCGGCGGCGAAGTACAGATACGCGGCTTCCTGCGCATCTATGTACGCTACCTTGGCCTGTCGCCTGACGAGGCTATGGCCCGCTACGACGCCGAAGTGCACGGCGCTGCGTCGCTTCCCTCCAGAATGGAAGGAGCCGCGTCGCCTCCCTCTAGAATGGGTACAGCTACGCCCGTACAGGCGTCACCTGCCCGCATGGATCGTTCGTCTCCTGGCGCGACAGCGCACCAGCCTACCAGCATTCCGATCACCGCCTCGCCGCCGCGCCGAGCAAGCGCCGAAAGGCTGATGATCATAGGTCTTGCGATCATCGCGCTGCTGACGATTGTGGCGGGGGTTGGGTATCTTGTGAGCCGGCGCGGCAATGGATCTGCCGGTGCCGTCCCTACGTCCGTCGCGACTGTACTCACGGAGACCAGCCTGCCCTCCACGACTGCATTCACGCGTACGTCCCCGCTCGCTACGCCGTCATCCCCAGCCAGTCCCCAGGGTGATGTGACGTTGACGCTTGGGGCGACCGAGCATGTCTGGGCGCGCGTGACCGTCGACGGTCGTGTGGTGTTTGAGGGAATGATGGCCACAGGCCAAGACGGCAGTTGGTCGGGCCAACAAGCAATCGTTGTCGAGACCGGCAACGGAGCGGGACTTCAGGTGACGGTCGACAACCAGTCCCAGGGAACAATGTGCGGCCGGGCCCAAGTCTGTGCCCGCGCGTGGGGGCCTGCTGGTGAGATCGCTGTTCCCTAGCGCCTGGTGTGCGGTGTCAGACGCTGCGCGCACGGGGATGGTTGCCGGAAGATCGAATACGTGACGTTCAGCATTGGGCGTCCGGTCGTGGAATCCCGGTGTGCCTATTTGTCGACACGTGAGTCCATCTCTTATCCCCTGACGCCCCTTCCCCATCAGCACAGCACACAAGCAAGAAGCGAGAATGAGCAAAGCGCAACGATTCTACCTTATCTCCCTCGGCTGTCCAAAGAACCTGGTGGATAGCGCCGGGATCGCGACACTGCTGAGACGTGCCGGGTATGTTGCTGCCGACGTTCCTGAGGATGCCGACCTGCTCATTGTCAATACCTGCGGGTTCATCGCGCCGGCACGGGAGGAGTCAGAGACCGTGCTGCGGGAGCTGGTACAGGCCCGACAGCCCAGACAACGTGTCATCGCGGCAGGGTGCTACTCCCAGCGTTACCCCGATGAACTGATCGAGGCAGTACCTGGCCTCTCCGGCCTCATTGGCACGCGCCGATGGATGGACATTGTGACCCTCGCTGACAGGCTGGACACGGCGGACATTGATCGTGCGTCCGCGGACATTGATCGTGCGTCCGCGGACATTGATCGCGCGTCCGCGGACATTGGTCGTGCGTCCGCTGTCGCTTCCAACTACCGGCAGGAGCCGGTCTGTCACTTGCCGGAGGCGCGGACCGTGGGCCAGGATACGCAGGGTGTGCCCCGTGTGGCGGTGCAGGGAGCCAGTGCCTATCTCAAACTGGCCGACGGCTGCCGCCGCTCCTGTGCCTTCTGTGCCATCCCCCTGATCAAGGGGCCTGCCGTGAGCCGCCCACCCGAGGCCATCTTGGCCGACGCGAGGTGGCTGGCCGAGCGCGGCGTGCAGGAGATGCTTCTCATCGCGCAGGATACCACCGACTATGGCCATGACCTGGGTATGCATGAGGGATTGGCCGGGCTGCTGGAGCAATTGGTTGCAGAAGTGCCGCACGTGCCGTGGATCCGCTTGATGTACGCCTATCCCGGCCGCATCACGGAACATCTCATTGAGATAATGGCCCGCCACCCACAGGTCTTGCCCTACCTGGACATCCCTCTCCAGCACGCTCACCCCGACGTGCTGCGGCGTATGCACCGTCCCGCTGACGTAGAGAGAGTGCGATGCACCATAGAGCGGCTGCGGGCGGCGATGCCAGGCATTGCCATCCGCACGACCTTCCTGGTCGGCTATCCGGGCGAGACGGAGGCGGAGTTCCAGACGCTCTTGGACTTCGTGGCCAAGGTGGCGTTCGATCGGGTGGGGGTCTTCACCTACTCTCACGAGCAAGGCACCCCAGCAGCCCGCCTGGCAGACAACGTACCGCCCGATGTGAAGGAAGAACGGAGAAGACAGCTCATGGAGCTTCAACAGCCGATCTCCCAGGCCAGGAACCGGGCATTGTTGGGCGAGACGCTGGACGTGCTGGTCGAGGGGCAAGGGGACGGGATGAGCGTGGGACGCTCCTACCGTGACGCGCCTGAGATCGATGGTCTGGTGCTGGTGCAGGCGGAGTTGCCGGTCGGCAGGATCGTGCCTGTGCACATCACCGCTGCGCTGGAGTACGATCTGTTGGGCGAGCCACTGTAACCCATTGCGAAAAGATCGGGCGGCCCGCTGGCCTTCCACTGCCCCTGACAGGCAGATCCGAACGAGCCCGGCGAGCCGCCCAAAGGCTTGGGGCGACGTGCGTATTCAGTTTATCATGCTCACTTGTGCTCACCCTCCGCCCTAGGTCAGTGTCAAGACGGGTGCCCCTTCATCACCAAGGGCAGGTAGAGCCAACCTCCGGCCTGGAGGGTGACGGTGTCCCCGCCTTCTACATCCTGATCACTCGTGAGTTCGACCTCATTGACCAGCGGCCCCAGGTAGTCCGGATCCACGGCAACGACGACCGTCTCGACCCAGGTCCCCCCGGGGGCCGTGATATTGGCCGTCCAGGTGATACCCACCGTGCCACCCGGCAGGAGTAGCGTCCCGCCAGATGTCTGGTCAACTGTGACGGAAACGGGCAACGTGTCGGTGATGGTGGCGTCTAGATCCACGCCGCTGAAATTGACCACGCTTATGGTGTAGGTGAGATGCCCGCCAGGGTATACCGGATCGGGCTCAGCCACCTTGTTCACGTATACGCCGGTTTCGTCGGCACCGATATCGTAGGCGTTGCCCTGTGGGCGCGGCTGACCGTCTATGTCGTCGCTCACACCTGCGTCTGTGCCATTGTCAATGGCGGCTGACGTCAAGCCGACGTGGAAGTCGCCGCCACTTGGGTTCACAAAGGCCGGAGCGCCGTAGCGGCTCCCGTCGACGGAGATGCTGCCAGGCCCGCCCACCGTGTTACCCTCGGCCTCCCACAGCGTGGTATCTAGCGTCACCGAACCACTTCTGTCAACCCAGACTCCCCCCGGCAGACCAAAGATCGTGTTGGCGAAAGTCAGAGTCGCGGTCGGACCGGCGCTAACCATCCAGGAGGTAGTCGCGGATGTGTTGGTCGCAACGGTATTGTGCTTCAGCGTACCCTGGCTGGCGCACTCGCCCGCACAGGCAGTGTGACCGGATATGCCGTAGATGCGCACTGGCGATCCCGTGTCTGCAGCGTTCAGAGCCACGATGTTGTTGGTCATGGCGAAGGAAGCGCTGCCGACGATCTCGAGCCCTCCGCCCCATTTGGCCTGGTTGTCGAGGATCGTGTTGGCTCTGAGGGTAGCGGCGCTCCGTAGCATAGACACCCCGCCACCGGCGGCGTTCGCGGCACTGTTGCCCTGGATGATGCTGTCTTCAACCAACGCCGCGCTGTTCGCCATATGCACTCCGCCACCACCGCGCCACTCGCACGTGCCGCTGGCAGTGTTGCTCATCACTGCGCTGTTGGCGAGGGTCGGTGCGCCATACCAGAACGCCACCCCCCCGCCATACTCGGCTGCGTTGTTCAGGATGCGGCAGTTGCTGATCACCGGGCTGGCATTGTAGGCGAACAGGCCACCACCCGAGTCACTCGCCACGCTTCCGTTCTGCAGGGTGAAGCCGTCCAGTCTCGGAGACACTGTGCCTGTGATGTAGACCACGCGCCGGGCATCCTCCCCGTCCAGTGTGGTGGTGTACGTGCCGGGCAGCACCAGTGATCCAGGCCCGGCATTGCCATCCCAGCCACCGTACAGGGCGATGCTCTTGGTGATGACAAGGACGGCTTCCCCAGTGCTTGTGTACGCGCCCTGGGCCACGTAGATCGTATCCCCATCGATCGCCTGGGCTACGGCCTGGCTCAAGGCGCAGGGCTGGCCTGGTGTGCAGTCAGTCCCGGTGCCGTCGGTCGTGGCGAATAGTGCTCCTGGATTGGCGTAGGCTACATGGAACGCCCCGTCCAGCAGCAGAAGCAGCACTGCCAACAGCAGCGCGCCCGCCGCCAGACTGAGGACAACACGCGCCAGATTTGCCGCGTTCAGGTTCCTACTAACGCTCATAGTCTTACTCCTTTCGTTCACCATACGACGCACGTCGCCTAACCTATTCCATTGTATGCCCGCGGGGCACAAATGTCAATCGCCTAGATGTAGTTCAACTCCTTGGCTGCCTGTGTTAATTCATCCCGAAACTGGGGAGCGGCGATACGGATGAGCGCCCGCGCCCGCTGGCGGATCGTCTTGCCATACAAGTCCGCCACTCCGTATTCCGTCACCACGTAGTGGACGTGGTAGCGGGAGGTGACGACCCCTGCACCCTGCTTGAGCATAGGCACGATGCGGCTCAGCGTCCCCCCCCTGGCGGTGGCCGGCAGCGCGATGATAGGCACCCCTCCCTTGGATCGCGAGGCCCCATAGATGAAGTCCAGTTGCCCTCCCACGCCGCTGTATAGCTTTGGACCGATGGAATCCGCGCATACCTGTCCCGTCAGGTCCACCTCAATCGCGGAATTGATCGCCACCTGGCGATCGTTCTGCGCAATGACGAAAGGATCGTTGATGTACTCGGTACGGTGCAGCTCGATGAGGGGATTGTCGTGTGCCCAATCGTAGATCCTGTGCGTGCCTATCATGAATCCCGCCGTGATTTTGCCGGGATGGAGCGTCTTGCGGGCATTGGTGATCACACCGGCCTCAACCAGGTCGATCACGCTGTCCGAGAATAGCTCGGTGTGAATCCCCAGGTCTCGCTTGTGGTGGAGGAAGTTGAGCACCGCGTCGGGGATTGCGCCGATTCCCATCTGCATCGTTGCCCCGTCAGGGATCAGCTCGGCAATGTGCTCGCCAATCTTGAAGTGGATGTCCGAGAGCCCACCCTCCGTCATTGGCAGCTCCAGCAACGGGTAATCTACCGGCACGATGTAGTCCAGGCGGCTCACGTGGATGAAGGAATCGCCCAGACAGCGGGGCATGTTCTCGTTCACCTCGGCGATGATGATCTTGGCCGCCTCGGCCGGCGTTTTGGTCAGGCCAGTCTCGATTCCGTAAGAGCAGAAGCCGTGCTCGTCGGGTGGCGAGAGATGGACAAAGGCAACATCAAGCGGCAGAACTCCTTGCTTGAAGAGTAGCGTGAACTCCGAGAGGAGCACCGGAGTGAAATCAGCCCGTCCCTCTTGCACAGCCTTGCGCACGTTGGAGCCTATGAAGAGCGCGTTGGCACGGATATGACCCTCGATCTCCGGCGCAACGTAGTCGCTCGACCCAAGGGTGAGGGCGTGACAGACCTCGACGTTCTCCAATTCGGGGGCCCGGGCGACCAGGGCTGTTAGCAGCGTCTGTGGCACGCTACAGTTGCCGGTCAGGAAGATGCGGTCTCCGGACTTGATAGCCTCCGCGGCCTCTTCGGCGGTACATACGTGGCTCTCGTAGGTCTTCATCCAGCTCATAGTTCACTCCCTCGTTCCAGCGTAATAGGCTGCGGCCAGCGGTTCGCTCGTGACCTTGCCATCATGGGTGGCAATCCCTCGGGCCAGGGCTGGCAAGTCTTCCTGCGCTTGCTCTATGCCGACCTCGGCGATGTGGCGAATGTAGGGCCACACAGCGTTGTTGAACGCGTGGGTCGCCGTGCGTGGAACTGCCCCAGGCACATTGGGAACACAGAAATGGACCACGCTCTCCTCAATGAAGGTGGGATCTCGAAGCGTCGTAAGGCGGCTGGTCTCCACACAACCACCTTGGTCGATGCTGAAGTCCAGGATAACCGCCCCTCTCTTCATCGAACGAACCATCTCGCGGGTAACGATGATGGGCGCTCTAGCCCCCGGTGTCAGAATCGCGCCGACCAATACCTCGGCGAAGCGGGCTACGCGGGCGATGTTAAACGGGTAGGAGACCATCGTGGTGATGCGGCCGTTGAACTGCCGATCAATCTCGCGGAGCTTCTCCAGACTGTGGTCCAGGACGTGCACGCTTGCTCCCAAACCCAGGAACGTGCGGGCGGCGTTGGTGCCCAGTACCCCGGCCCCCAGGATGGCAACCCTGGCGGACGGGATACCCGGTACGCCGCTGAGCAGCACGCCCCGTCCACCGTGGTTGCTCTGGAGGAAGGTGGCGGCCAATTGAGGGGCCATACGCCCGGCCACCTCGCTCATGGTGCGCAGGACCGGCAGCGTCCCATCGTCCTCCGCGATGGTTTCGTAGGCGATAGTGGTGATGCGTTCCTCCAACAGCGCCTCAACCTTGCACCGGCGAGCAGCGGCCAAATGCATGAACCCGGCGATCACTTGGCCCTCGCGGAGCCAATCCAGTTCTTCGTCCGTGGGCCTCACTACCTTGAGCACGAGATCGGCCCGGCCATAGACCTCTTCTCCTGAATAGACGATGCGCCCTCCGGCCCGCTCGTAGTGGTAGTCGGTGAATCCGGCCCCTAGCCCGGCCTCTTTCTCGACGTAGCAGAAGTGGCCAGCACGAGTGAGCAGTTCCACTCCGCGAGGGGTTAGACCCACACGCAACTCCAGGTCTCTCCGTTCCTTCGGGATGCCAATGTTCATGTGCAGCTTCCTCCTTGTTCAGATGTAGGACGAATTCAGCTCATGGATTACCGCGAGGGTTGAGCACGGCGTCCAGAGCTAAGTGCGTGTTCGACTGGCACCTCGTGGCCAGGGCTACCTGCAACCCTCGTCGGGGAAAGATCATGTCTCAACCTTTCCTTCTTCGAACGTTGGACGGACTAGAAGCACAGGGGTGTACGCCTCTTGCAGTACTTCGCCTGCCACGTCTCCATACACCCATCTGCTCACGCCAGACAGGCCGTGAGTAGTCATGGCGATCACGTCCGCCTCGACCTCGACGGCGTGGGACAGGATTTCGTCGGCCGGCGCACCCCGTCGGACGGCGATCTGCGCAGCGATCCCCTGGCTGCGCAGCGCGGTGGCCACGCTGCGTAGATAACCCCGCAGCTGGACTTCGGCATGGTCGAGGGCGGTGGTGGCAAGTTGGAAGCCCGGCGGGTAGCTGGTCAACAGCGCCACTGTGCGTTCTCCAAGCCCAGTCGCCAGCACTGAGACAAGAAAGACACGGGGGCTTTGCGAGAACCTGCCCTGCTGCAAGGGAGTGGTCTGCGGCGCGCGGACGAGCGCTTGGACGTAGGGCAACACCTGCTCTGCCAGTTCGGAGCCGTCCAGCGGTACGACTACCCGTTGGTAGGATGCGCGGGATTGGGTGTGTTCAGCCTGCACAAGCAGCACTGGACACTCAGTACCGCGCAACACCCTGTCAGTCACGTTGCCGAAGACTCGATGACCCAGACCTGACCGCCCATGCGTGGACATTGCGATCAAGTCCGCGTCTACTTCGCCGACGAAGGTGAGGATCTCGTCTGCCGGTCTGCCAAGGCGCACGTTGACGTGGACATCCGCGGCAACCGACACAAGTGGCCCGGCAGCTGTTCGCAGATATTCCTCGAGTGCCTGCGCCACACGCTGCTGTTCCGCACGCTTTGGACGCAGGTCCACGAAGGGGGGTATTGTCCCCTTCATCAAGGGTGTCACGGAGAGCAAGAAGACCTGGCTATCTCTACCACGAATCAGCTCTGCGACATGAGGTAGCACGTCCTCGGCCAGCTCGGACCCATCTAGTGGAACAACCACTCTGTGGTACATCTTGAGATGGTAGCTAGATACAGTAGGCCAGCAACGGCCCACATCGTGCAATCGTGGACACAACTTGCATCACGGACTGATCAGATGTGCGCAAACATGCGTTGCGGGGCTCAGTTCACCGTGTTTATTATACCGTCTCAGTGTCCACGTGCAAGTTGGCGCGGAGCGCGCCCCACGAACGAAAGGGGGCCACCTGACAGCAGGCGGCCCCATGCATCATCGGATGATCTGTGGAGGCGGTTACTTCTTCCGCAAGATGATCCTGGCATCCACGACTTTCGCCCCCTGGCCTTGCTTGTAGACCAAGACAGGGTTGGCGTCTGACTCAGCGATCTCATCCTTCAGGTCTATGATCATCTGGGAGTAACAACTGATTAAACGAGCCACGGACGCACAGTCGCGCGGTTCCTCTCCCCGCGCTCCCTCCATGATCGGCGCACACTGAATGCCGGCGATCATTTGCCTTGCCTCTTCGGGCGAGACTGGAGCGACGCGGAAGGTCACGTCCTTGAGTACCTCCACGAAGATGCCGCCCAGCCCAAACATCATGGTAGGGCCAAAGGTTGGATCGTTGACCGAGCCCAGGATCACCTCGGTACCCCAGGGGGCCATCTCCTGTATGGCGATACCGTGGATATTGGCTTCCGGCTTGTATTCCTTGGCGTTGGCCATGATGGTGCGGAAGACCTCACGCACCGAAGCCGCGTCCTGGATGTTGACCTTGACGCCGCCGGAGTCGGACTTGTGGAGGATGTCCGGCGAGATGATCTTCATGACCACAGGGTAACCCATCTGTTCCGCCAACTCGACGGCCTCATCCACCGACCTGGCCAGGAGCGTCCGGGCCACCGGCAGGCCGTAGGCAGCGAACACCTGCTTTGCTTCAACCTCGGTGAGACTGTTGCGACCCTCCTCGCGTGCGTGTTCGATAGCTCTTCGGGCCTCTTCGGGATTCACGTCCGTGTAGGGCACGAAAGGCTCGGCCACCTTGGCCTGCAGGCGGGCGTACTCTCGCAACGCGGCCATCGCGTTCACCGCGACGTCCGGTGCACCATAGGCGGGGATATCGTTCTCTACCAGCCACTGCATGGACTCTTCGCACTGCTCGCCGCCGACGAACGAGACGGCGACTGGCTTGTCCTTCACCCCGGACTCGTCCACGGCCTCCTTGATGGCCCGAGCGATATCGCGTGGCTCGGTCTGAGCTGTCTCACAATACAGAACAGCCAATCCGTCTACCCAGTCATGCCTGAACGCATAGCGCACGGAGTCCTTGTACCACTCTGCTCCTGCCATCCCTGTCAGGTCCACAGGGTTCTTGGCAGAGCCGAACTCCGGCATGTGCTTCTTCAGTTCCGCCTGGACTTCCTCAGGGGCGAATCTGAGGGGGACGCCGTACCGTTCCGCGGCATCCGTCGCCAGCACGCCTACACCGCCGCCGTTGGTGATGATCAGGAGGTTATCGCCCTGCATGGGGGGTTGGAGGGAGAAAGCCAGTGTGCGATCGAATAGGTTGTTCAAGTCCAGGGCACTCACCACGCCAGCTTGCTGGAAAGCGGCTTCGTACACCTTTCCAGATCCAGCCAACGAGCCTGTGTGGGAAGCCGCGGCCGCCGCACCGTGTGCAGAGACCCCGGACTTGAGGGCGACGATGGGCTTGGTCGCAGCTTGACTTGCCTCCATGAAGTGCCGCCCGTTCTTCAGTCCCTCGATATATAGAGAGATACAGGCTACGTTCGCGTCCTGGTCCAACCACTCCACCAGGTCGCCGAAGTTGATGTCCGACATGTTGCCTATTGACACCAGCTTGTCGAAGCCGACCCGGCGGGTGTAGGTGGACGCGTCCATGGCGATGAGCAGCGCGCCGCTCTGCGACACGAGGGCCGCTTTTCCTTCCAGGGGCAGGAAAGGCGCGAACGAGTCATTATAGTTGTCGGAATTGGACAGTATACCGACGATGTTCGGTCCCAGGATCCGCATCCCGTACCGGTGCGCGATCTCCACGACTCGCTTCTCCAGCTCCCCGTGCCCGACTTCACCAAAACCGGAGGCGATAATCACCAGCCCCCTGACCCCCTTTTGGCCGCACTCCTCGACCACCTGAGGGACGAACTTGGCCGGCACGACGATGTCGGCCAAGTCGATTTGCCCTGGCACTCTCATCACAGACGGGTAGGTCTGCAACCCCAGGATTTCATCAGCCTTGGGATTGATCGGATAGATGTCGCCCTTGAAGCCACTTTCGATCAGGTTCTTGACGACTGTATGCCCGATCTTGCCCTGCGTGCCGGAAGCGCCTACCACGGCAATGGACTTGGGCCGCAGTAGGCTGTCCAAAACGATGCGATCTAGTTCCTCCATGTCTTTGTTGTACTCCTTGTTGTTCGTTTGTTGTGTGAGCGATCTGTATCGTATACCTTATTGACCCGTGCGAATTGACTCGTGCGATGCACTCGGTAACCCGAGGCAATAAGGGCAAAAGCGTACCTGCCCCAGGGAGCGATCGCCCCCTTGGCAAAGGTGGAATATGAATACCCGACGGCACCCTGGTTGCGTGATCGCAGTGTCAGGTGCTACGGCCACTCTGGCGTGGACAGGACATACGGGGTGGCTCTTTTCCCGAAAGAACTCCGTCGTATGGTCTCAATGATGCTCTGTAGTTCGGCCGCAGCGTCAGCCATATCTGGATCGTCAACTGCCGACAGAATCTCCTGTGCCTCAATCAGATATGCTCGCACGTCCGTGGGATGCGTCTTGGGCTCCAACGCTGCATCCAGCCACACGACTGCCTCAGTCGCTTCACTGCTGGCGTATACCTGGTCCCGAATCGCCACGACACGCGCCTGGGATTCTTGGCTGAGGGCTTGATCTCCTCCCACAGCGTGCCACCACGAGCCTTGCACGAAGGCCAGGCCGGTGATGCCGCACGTCAGCAAGACCAGGAGTATTCCCAGGATAGCGATCACCCCACGCCAACCCCGTCCCGGGCGGCGTGGCTCCGCTCCGTCGTGTAGTACCGTGCCCGTGTTGGTCAGCGTCATCAGGCCATCCTCCTTCCTCTGTGCCTATCCATCCCCCCAACGCCTTGCGAAGGCCCGCCTGGCACGACGAACCTCCGCAAGACGAAACAGGCCCACGATCTGACCATGATGTGACAGCTGCTACCGACGTTAGCCGCTGGCCAATGCGGCTCCTTTCTTCAATGCCTCCTTGTTCACCCCCAGTAGTCTACGATGCCGCTCCGGGAGGTGATCGTCGAGTGCCTGTTCTATTGCCTCTAACGACACGACGCCGGTGGTTTGCACCAGCGCGCCCAGGCAGAGAACGTTTGCCATACGGACGTTCCCCAGTTCGGTCGCCATGTCGCTGGCGGGTACGTAGAGTACGTGAATGTCGGTGCGCTCGCTCTTCTTCGGCACCAGCGAGCTGTTCACCACCAGCACGCCGCCAGGCTTGATCGCTGACTCGAATGCTTCCATTGAAGGAAGGTTGAGCACGATTGCTGCGCTTGGCCTGCGCACCAGCGGAGATCCGATCTCCTCGTCGGCGATGACGACGGTGCAACGGGCCTTGCCACCGCGCATCTCCGGGCCGTAGGAGGGAATCCACGTGACGTGATGGCCACTGTCCATCGCAGAGTAGGCCAGCAGTTGCCCGGCGAAGAGCGTCCCCTGCCCACCAAAGCCGGAAATGATGATCTCTTGCTGCATGTTACTTCCCCTCCTTCAGCGCCCGCACGTCGTCTGTCACCTTCGTGTCGCCCAGCGGGAAGTAGGCTACCATCTCCTTCTTGGCCCACTCCATCGCCTCTACCGGCCCCATGTGCCAGTTGGTGCTGCATGTGGACAGCACCTCGACCAACGAGAAACCCAGGCCTGCCAACTGGGCCTGAAACGCCAGCTTGATGGCTTTCTTGGTCCGGCGGATGCTGGGCACGTCGAGCACCGCCTGCCGGGTGACGTAGGCTGTACCTGGAAGCCCTCCCAGCAACTCGGCCATCCGCATCGGGTGGCCGGCCGCCACGACGTCTCTCCCCGTGGGTGAGGATGTGGTCACCTGTCCGGGAAGCGTCGTCGGGGCCATCTGCCCACCGGTCATGCCGTAGATGGCGTTGTTGACGAAAATGGTCGTGAATTGCTCACCGCGATTCGCCACGTAGACGATCTCCGCTATGCCGATGGACGCCAAGTCACCGTCTCCCTGGTAGGTGAAGACGACCTTGTCTGGACTGACGCGCTTGATCCCCGTGGCCATGGCCGGCGCGCGACCGTGGGCCGCCTCGGCCATGTCCACGTCGAAGTAGTAATATGCCAGTACGGAACACCCCACCGGCGCGACGCCGATGGTCTGTTCCCGCACTCCCAGTTCGTCCAGCACCTCAGCGATGAGGCGGTGGATGATGCCGTGCGTACATCCGGGACAATAGTGCGTGTCCGCCTTGGTCAGGCTCTCCGGACGTGTGTAGACCAGTTCCATGTCTGCAGGAATCTCAACTGTTGTCTTCTCGCTTGCCATTGTCCGTCCTCCTACCTAGCCTCGACCTCGGTGTCCAGTTGCTCCAATTCGGGCAAGATGTCGTCGGGTAGAGGGATGATGCCGCCCATTCGTCCATAGAACGCCACCGGGCACCGGCACTCGACGGCCAGCCGCACGTCCTCGACCATTTGCCCGGCATTCATCTCCACTACCAGGATACCGCGCACCTGTTGGGCCAGCTCGGACAGGCGGGCGCTGGGGAACGGCCACAGGGTCACAGGCCGCAGTAGCCCTGCCTTCATCCCTTTCTCTCGGGCCTCCCGCACAACGGTCTGGCAGATGCGACCCACGGTGCCGAACGCCACCAGCAACAGGTCGGCGTCCTCCGTGCCATACTCCTTCCAGCGCACCTCGTTGGCGGTGATTTGCGCGAGTTTCTCCTGCAAGCGCAGGTTCACTGCCTCGAGACTCTCGGCTCCCAGGTATAGCGAGGTGATGATGTTGTGCTCCCGTTCCTTTGCGCCGGTCAAGGCCCAGGACGGGCGCTCTTCCGGCGATCTGACCGGGTGCATGGGTGGCAGCTCGGCCGGCTCCATCATCTGGCCGATAGACCCGTCGGCGACGACCATAGCAATGGTGCGATATTTCTCTGCCAGGTCGAAAGCCAGCCCCACGTAATCGATGGCCTCCTGCACGTTGGCCGGAGCCAGGACGATCATGTGGAAATCGCCGTGCCCCGTTGTCTTAACTGCCTGGAAGTAGTCCCCCTGGGCGGGTTGGACGTTGCCCAGGCCTGGCCCGCCGCGCATGATGTTGACCAGCACGGCTGGCACCTCCGAGCAGGCGATGTAGGACAGGCCTTCTTGCATCAAGCTGATGCCCGGGCTGGAGGACGAGCTCATCACCCGTGTGCCGGTGCAGGCTGCGCCATAGACCATGTTGATCGACGCCACCTCGCTCTCGGCTTGCAGGAACACGCGCCCTTCCTCTGGCATTCTCTTCGAGAAGTGCTCCAGTACTTCTGTCTGGGGCGTGATTGGATAGCCGAAGAAGGCCTCGACCCCCGCCCGTATAGCAGCCTCCGCAATAGCTGCGTTCCCTTCGAGAAGTTCTTTCGCCATTATTCAACCTCCTACGCAGCTGCCGCCGCGGACACCGATCGTGCGTCCGTGCGCTTGGGCTTCCGTCTCTGCCGATACACTGTGAACACGACGTCGGGACAGATGGTGGCACACATGGCGCACCCCGTACACGCCTCTGGATCTGTCACCTCGACAGGCGGGTACCCCTTGGCGTTGAACCGCCCCTCCGCCAGTTGGAGGATGTGCGCGGGGCACACGGACACGCATAGCCCGCACCCCTTGCAGCGATCCTCTTCAACGATCACCATACCTCTTGCCTTTGCCATATTCCTCCTCCGTCAAAATGCCCACGTAAATGCGTGGGTTACGATTCGGACGGCCAGCATCTTGTTGGCACCTGGCGACTAAGACATCTTCCATCAAAATACCCACGTGAATGCGTGGGTTACGGTTCAGACCGCCAGCATCACGCTGGCACCTAGTGATTGAGTTCTCCTCTGTAAATGCCCACGTGAATGAGTAAGGTACATATCTGTCTATACAGCTTCGCAGGATGGCCGGGCATACCAAGCTCAATCGTATCATACTGCTTTCCAGATCCGCTGTAAAGTGACAAGTGTCACAAAAAAAGGGCGCGGGATGCCCGCGCCCTGCTGCTAGCCTGACCCCAATAAGGCCAGTAGGACACCTCCGGCAATCACCGAGCCTAACTGCCCGGCCGTGTTCGCTCCCATGGCGTGCATCAGGACGAAGTTCGAGAAATCCTCCTCTTGAGCAATGCGCTGAACGAGTCGCCCGCTCATGGGGAAGGCGCTGATGCCCGCCGCTCCCACCAACGGGTTGATCCGGCGGCCGGAGAGGACGCACAACAGCTTGGCGAAGAGCAGCCCCGCCGCCGTGTCTAGCACAAAGGCCAGCAGGCCCAGCAGCAGGATACCCAACGTGCGCATGTTGAGGAAACTCTGCGCGGTCATGGTGCCACCGATGGCCAGGCCCAGGAAGATAGTGGCGATGTTGATTATCTCGTTCTGGGCCGACCTGCTGAGCCGTTCCACCACACCCGCCTCCTTGAGTAGGTTGCCCACCATCAGCATCGCCACCAGCGGGGTCGCTTGCGGCACCAGAATGCCCACGATCAGCGTGACGGCCAACGGGAACAGGATCAACGCCAGATGGGAGACCTGCCGGGGGGCGTACTCCATGCGGATGCGCCGCTCTGAGCGCGTGGTCATCAGCCGCATGATGGGAGGCTGGATAATGGGTACCAGGCTCATGTAGGAGTACGCTGCGACGGCGATGGGGCCCAACAGGTGAGGAGCCAGAAGCGAAGATACGTAGATGCTGGTCGGTCCATCAATAGCGCCGATGATGCCGATGCTGGCCGCCTCGTTCAGGTTGTATCCCAGGAGCGATGCCAGCATCAGGGTGCCAAAGATGCCGAACTGCCCGGCCGCCCCCATCAGGGCGAAGACGGGCTGAGCCAGCAACGGCCGGAAGTCCATCATCGCCCCCACACCCAGGAATATGAGCAGTGGGAAGAACTCGTTGGCAACGCCAACCCGGTATAGCAGGGTTAGCATTCCATCCTCGCCGGCCAGCGCTGAGAGTGGCAGGTTGGTCAACAGGCAACCCACGCCGATGGGCAGGAGCAGCACCGGCTCGTATTCTTTGGCGATAGCCAGGTAGATGAGCAACCCACCGACGCCCATCATCACCACTTGTTCCCACCCCAAGGCTCTGATTCCTGCCAGCAATTGGGTCACATCCATTCACGGTCCTCCTGCTTCGGGCACGGTTCCCACGCTGAAACCAGGCGTTTTGAGCAATGGCACGCCAGCATTCCTATAGAGGCGCCATTCCGATGGCGCACCATCATCCCTACAAAGGCGCCATTCCGATGGCGCGCCCCTCCGATCAGTCTGCGAACGTCATCAGCAGGTCGCCGTACTGGACTTGCTGGCCGGTGCTGACGCAAACATCAGCGACGGTTCCTGCGCGGGGGGCGCGGATGCGGTTGTTCATTTTCATCGCGTCTAGCACGCACAGGTCCTCGCCGACCTCCACGTGGTCACCGGCCTGGACCGCCACGCTGACGATGGTGCCGGGCATCGGAGCGCGCACATCTTGTTCGGAAGTCGCACCGGGCTGAGCGGCGGCGGCCATCGGTGAGGCTACGGCGCGCACCGTCGAAGCGGTCGTGGGCTCGGCCGTCGGGGCGCCCCGTGCCTGTCCTTGCTCCGGTACCCACACCTGCACCACCCGCCCGTTGACCACCGCCCGAACGGGCTGGGTGTTGACGTCCTCGATCTCGACCTGGTATTCCTTTCCACCAACGGTCACCTGATAAGTGGGCATCTACCACCTCAACGTCTGATGCGTCTTGCGCTGTTCTAGCTGTTGGCCTCGGGAGTAGGCCTGCCACGGACTGGGTTCCTCCCCTGGGCGAGCTGCGTGCCAGGCGTGGATGGGATGCGCGCGCCGGGCGGCCTGGGCCAGGGCCACGGCCACGGCCACCGCCGCAGCTTGTTCTATCTGTGCCAGTTCCTCGTCCGCCGGGATAGCTCCACTTGGATCCTGCCGCCCCGGGGCAGCTCTGCTCGGCCTCCGTGCCCAGTGGGTGAGCGCAATCATCGTCATCACCAAGAGCCCGATGGCAGCGAAGGTCAACCCCATCCCTACTGTCGAAATCCACACCGTCTGGTCGAAAACTGTCATAGATCCCCCCTCCGCAGGAGCGCGGTCCTCGCGCCTGCCCTCGTGCGGCAACCGGCGCGCGCCTCTACACCGGCATGTTCCCGTGCTTCTTGGGCGGCGTTGCCCTGAACTGCTCCCGCAGCGCGCCCAGCGCAGCGATCAGCTTGGGCCGGGTCTGGCGGGGCTCGATGATGTCGTCAATGAAGCCCGCCTCCGCCGCCCGATACGGGTTGGCGAACCGCTCCCGGTATTCGCGCACCAGTTGCGCGTGTACGGCGGCAGGATCCTCTGCCGCGTTGATCTCATCGCGATAGAGGATGTTGGCGGCCCCGCTCGGCCCCATCACCGCGATCTCCGCTGAAGGCCAGGCGTAGTTGATGTCAGTCCCAAGTCCCTTGCTGCTCATCACCACATAGGCCCCACCGTAGGCCTTGCGCGTGATCACGGAGATCTTGGGCACCGTTGCCTCGATGTAGGCGTAGAGCGCCTTTGCCCCATGCCGGATAATGCCGCCGTGCTCCTGCGCCACACCGGGCAGGAAACCGGGCGAGTCTACAAATGTGACGATGGGCAGGTTGAAACAGTCGCAGAACCGGACGTAGCGACAGATCTTGTCCGAGGAGTTGATGTCCATCACGCCCGCCATTACCGTCGGCTGCTGAGCCACGATGCCCACGGCGTGGCCGCCCAGGCGGGCGAAGCCCACGATGGCGTTCTGTGCCCAATCTGCCTGCACCTCGAGAAAGGACCCTTGATCTACCACGCGGTGGATGACGTCCCGCATGTTGTAGGGGATGGCGTCGTCCAACGGCACGATGTCGTTTAACTCGGGATCCATCCGCCACGGATCGTCTTCGGACTCGACGTGGGGCGGGTTCTCTACGTTGTTGGATGGCAGATAGGAAAGCAAGCGCCGGCAGAGGGCCAGTGCCTCCGCCTCCGTGGGCAAGCTAAAGTGAGCCACGCCGCTGCGGGAGCTATGCACCTTCGCGCCACCCAGCGTCTCCACGTCCACCTGCTCTCCGGTGACTGCTCGGAGGACGTCAGGTCCGGTGATGAACGTGAAGCTTCTTTTCTCGACCATGATGATGAAATCGGTCATCGCCGGGCTGTAGGCCGCGCCCCCCGCGCAAGGCCCTAGCATGACGGATATCTGCGGGATGACACCCGATGAGATCGCATTGCGGCGAAAGACCTCGCCGTAGCCGTGGAGAGCGCGGACGCCGCCTTGGATACGCGCACCACCGGAGTCAATCAGGCCGATGATGGGGGTGCCGTTCCGCAGCGCCAGGTCCATCACGCGACAGATCTTATGCGCGTGCATCTCCGCCAGCGTCCCCCCGTAGACGGTGAAATCCTGGGCGTAGATGTAGGCCGTCCGGCCGTCAATCTGCCCATAGCCGGTGACCACCCCGTCGCCGAGATACCGCTCCGGCGAGCGGTTCAGTTCGTCGTCCCGCAGGGTGACAAACGGCTCCAGTTCGTGGAACGTCCCTTCGTCCAGGAGCATGTCCACCCGCTCGCGAGCTGTCTGCTTCCCCTTGGCGTGCTGCCGCGCGACCCGCTTCGGCCCGCCACCCTCCAATGCCTTCCGGCGCAGTTGTGCTAGCTTGTCCAGACGTGGGTCACTCATGCGTCCCTCCACAGGGCGCGATTCCGCGCCCCTACGGCCTGCCCCATTTCCCCCTACCAACCTGCCAGTTTTCCGATCTACCTCGCCCTTGCAACTTGCTCCCCGACATCACTGACTTCCAAACGGCTGTGCCAGTTGCCCCAACCGCGTCTCGGTCTCCGCCAGCGCTTCGTCCAACTGCTCCACGTAACCCACGATGGGCGTGTCGGCGATGGGGATCTCTATCGGCACATCCAGTTCCAGTGGTACTGTCGTAGCGATATCCACCGTCTTGCTGACCGGCACGGTGAATTCCATGTCCACCGGAAACACGGTCCGGATGGGTACCTTCAGATCGTAGGACGTAACGCCCAGGTCAATGGGCACGACGACGGTGGTGTTGATTGGAATCGTCATCTCGATAGGTACGGTGATCTCTTCGTTGAACGGAATGCTGGCCGCGATCGGTATCTCCTGGTCTATCTCGAAGACGTAGGAGAAAGTGTCATCCCCGACGCCGGAGACCATATCGCGGGCTTCGGACACCGCTGCCAGGGCGGCCTGCTGTGCCCGTTGCAGCGTGAGGATAATCGCAGCGTTGAGTGCCAATGATGTCAGTGTCAGCATGGTCAACAGGATCAGGATAACTACATAGATCTTCTTCACCGGTGAACTCCTTTTCTAGACACTTGCCGGATGGGTATCTGCCTCTATCCGCGACCGGGCGGGTATAAGACCTATCCCGCTTGCATCGCGGTGTCTGATTCTACCTTGCCTTGCCCGCTCATGCAAGTGCTCGCGCGTCTGGGAGCGGCTGCCGCGAAATCTGTGCGTGTCGCAGGTGAGAGGATGTATCGCTATCGAGCGTCGGCCTGTTGTCTGGAACGGAACGCCCGCGCCTCCATCACGGAGGCGCGGGCGTCGTGTCCCATATGTAGGTCGGCTTTCCATAGCCGACGGTCTTCTCAGATATGGAATCGCTACTAGTGCTACTCAGTCAGCAGGATGCGCAGGCTGCTCGAATCGGGCCGGGCGGAACTTGTATCCGTACACGATTGCCCCTTCGTCGCCGTCAACCTGCAACTTGCGTGTCACCATCTCCACCGGCATCCCGACGCGGACGTGATCGGCGTCCACGTCGGTGAGCTGCGCGGTGACCATCGGGCCTTCCTCTAGCTGCACCAAGGCCACCGTGTACGGGGCGAACTCCTCGAAACCCCGGGGTGGGTGGAAAACTGTGCTGTAGGAATAGATTTCCCCTCGCCCGCTGAAGACCAGCGGGGTTTTGGCGGGTGCCTCGCACTCCGGGCAGACGTCACGGGGCGGGAAGATGCGGGCACCGCATTTCTCGCATATCTCTCCAACGAGACGATAGCGCTGCTGTTGAAGTCTCCAATTCCTGGGAATACTCATAAGTTTGCCTCCTGTGAATGAACTCGGATTGTCACGCATTCATTCTCTCAAGAACGTGCGTGGTGACAGTCGCGCCGCTGCCGCCGATGTTCTGCGCCAGTCCGATGCGCGCGTCCGGCACCTGGTTGGCTCCGGCTAGTCCGCGTAACTGTTGCACCGCTTCGACTACCTGGTAGACCCCAGTGGCCCCCACGGGGTGTCCCCGTGCCTTGAGCCCGCCCATAGTGGCCACGGGCACGCGGTCCTTGATACCGATCTCCCCATCCAGCGCCAGCCGAAGGCCCTTACCCTTTTCAGCAAATCCGGCCGCCTCCAGGCTGAGCGCTGCCATAATGCTGAAGGCGTCGTGGAATTCGAACACATCAACGTCCTCTGGCTCGATCCCTGCCTGTTGGTATGCCCGGCGTGCCGAAAGGATGGCCCCATCTAGCACCAGGGGATCGCGCCGGTCGTGCAGGGCCAGGGTATCAGTTCCTACGGCCGAACCGGCAATACGGATTGGCGCAGCCGAAAACGCGTGTGCGGCCTCTGCTGGCGCCAGCACGACCGCTGCAGCGCCGTCGCAGATTGGAGAGCTGTCTAGCAGACTGATGGGGTCGCAGATTACCTTCGCCTTGGCGAAGCGCTCAGCCGTGACCGGGAAACGGAACATCGCGTGCGGGTTGTTCACTGCATTCCGGTGGGCGTTGATGGCGAAGGGGGCGAAATCCGCGCGGCTGTAGCCGTATTCGTGCATATAGCGCCGCATCAAGAGCGCGTTGATGGCGACGAAAGAAGCACCTTGCGCGGCCTCGTAGTCGCCATCGGCCGCCATCGCCAACGCGGCGGTTGTGTCGGGCCCGAGCGTGTCGGTCATTTTCTCTACCCCGACCACGATGGCGACGTTCGCCAGCTCACCGGCGACGGCCACGTAGCCCATCCGCAGTGCCGCCGCTCCGGAGCCGCACGCCGCCTCGATCTTGAAGGCCTCAATCCCCCGCAGCCCGGCGAAGTCGGCGATCAGTGCCCCTAGGTGTTCCTGTCCGTCCAATTCCCCGGACAGCATGTTGCCTACGTAGAGCATGTCGGCCTGCGTCACGCTCGCGTCGGTCATCGCAGACTGGAGCGCGTGCAGCGCCAGGTGCCGCAGGCTGACGTCCCAATGTTCCCCTACTTCCGTCTGTCCAACCCCGATGATGGCCACGTCTCTCATTGTCTCAGCTTCCTGGTGAACCGCGCGTAGGTCGCGTAGTCGATCTCGACGCGCCGGGCGATGTAGTCACGGGTCTTCGGTGCTCGCTCCCGGCGGTCCAGGATGGCGTCCCGCGCCCGGAGCGAGAAGGCGTCCGATCCGGCACCGGAGCCGTAGCTCACCAGCAACACCCGTTCCCCTGGTTTGACCACGTCCAGCACCGCGGTCATGCCGATCAGCGAGGAGCCGGCGTACGTATTGCCGATCTCGTTGACCAGGAGCCCTGGCGTGATCTGTTGCGGCGTGAAACCCAGTTGCCTGGCCACCGTCCGTGGAAACTTGGCGTTGGGCTGGTGGAAGATGGCATAGGCGTAGTCGGCCGGCCCTGTCCCCAGTGCCTGCATCAAGCCCTGAGCGGCAGCCGTGGCGTGCTTGAAGTACGCTGGCTGGCCCGTGAACCGGCCGCCGTGTGATGGATAGTGCTGGTAGGCCCGCCGCCAGAAGTCCGGGGTGTCGGTGGCGAAGGAGAACGAGCCCTCGAAGACTGCCAGGGCCTCCTCTGCCGGGCCGACCAGGTAGGCCCCGCCCCCGGCGCTGGCCGTGTATTCCAGTGCGTCGCCCGGGCGTGCCTGTGCTGTGTCCATTCCGATAGCAAGCGCGTAGCGCGCCATGCCTGATCCCACGAAGCCCAGCGCCGCCTGTAGCGCCTCCGTTCCGGCCTTGCAGGCGAACTCGAAGTCACCAGCCTGCGTGTTGGGCGTGGCCCCGATGGCCTCGGCCACGATGGTCGAGGTTGGTTTGACGGCGTAGGGATGGGATTCACTCCCGACCCACACGGCGCGGATGAGCGCCGGGTTCGCGCCATCGGCGCGGGCCAGCGCGTTACGGGCCGCCTCGATGGCCATGGTCACGACGTCTTCGTCCGGGCCAGGCACGGATTTCTCCCTGATTGGCGTGCCCGCCTGTCCACCTGCCCACACGCGAGCCACCTCTGTGGCAGGCAGTCGGAACCGGGGAACGTAGGCCCCGTAGCCGATAATGCCGACCTCATGGTCTGGTTTCAGAATCATAGTTGTGTCGTTGTTCGTCATGTCCCGCTTATTCCACGTCGGGGCGCGGTGCCCGTGCCCTTCCCTGCCTCGATATCGAGTGCTGGATGCTCGACCCTCAAGCGGTGCCCTCGCGGGTTTCCGAGAGAATGGCCGCGGCATTGTCTGTTCGGATCACACCCGCGTCCGTCATGCGCTGCACGACTAAGTCGATCTCGTGCTCGCGTGCCCCGGCGGCGATGGCCACCTGTCGCGCGTGCAGCCGCATGTGGCCGCGCTGGATGCCCTCCGTCGCCAGCGCTCGCACCGCCGCCAGGTTCTGGGCCAGACCGACCGCCGCGATGATCTCCGCCAGTTCGCGGGCGCTTTGCACACCGAGGATCTTGAGCGCTACCTGTGCCGTAGGGTGTACGCGCGTCGCGCCTCCCACAATGCCCACGGCCAGCGGCATCTCCAGCGTGCCGACCAGGTTGCCTTCGACGTCGCGTGCCCAGGTGCTCAGGCTGGTGTAACGGCCTGAGCGGGCGGCGTAGGCGTGGGCGCCGGCCTCAACCGCGCGCCAGTCGTTTCCTGTGGCGATCAGCACTGCGTCCACTCCGTTCATGATGCCCTTGTTGTGGGTCGCGGCGCGGTACGGGTCGGCGGCGGCGAAGGCCCAGGCCTCGACAATGCCTTGCGCCACCTGCTCCCCAGAGAACCCGTGGAAAGCCAGCGCATCCGCCCGGATGGTACAGCGCGCCCGTGCCAGACGGCGGTCAGCCAGATTCGACAGAATCCGTAGTCCCACCCGCCCGCCGGTGATCCGCTCGACCCGAGGGGCCAGCGCTTCACAGGCCGTGTTGACCGTGTTGGCTCCCATCGCGTCCCGGCAGTCGAAGATGAGGTGCATCACCAGCATCGGACCCACCGGCGTATGTTCTAGAACACGCACGTCCAGATCCCGCGCCCCACCGCCCAAATCGACGATAACGGGATCGACCCTGTCTGCCAGAGCCAGCAGTTCCTCGCGCGCCGCCAGCAGGTCGAAACGGGCAGACCAAGGATCGGCGATGTCGAGCACCTGCAACTGGCCGATCATCTCGGGCGCGCTCGTGCTTGCCAGAAATCCCCCGTCGGCGCGGGCCAGTTTGGCAGCGAAGGAGGCGCCTGCCACGACCGAGGGCTCCTCAATGGCCATCGGCACCAGCACGTCGCCTCCGTTGATCACGAAGTTGCTTGCGATTCCCAGCGGCAATCCGTACAGGCCGACCACGTTCTCAATCATCTGATCGGCCCGTGCGGCGTTCAGTCCCATCGCGCCGCGCAGGATCGCTGCCTCGTCCGCTGTCAGTTCTGCCCACTGGGCGATCTGATCAATTCGCTCTGCCAGAGGGCGTTTGTACAGGCCGGCTAGACGCGAGGACTTCGTCACAGGTTCTTGTTTGTTCGTTTCACACCTCTCCGTCTCTCTGGCCTCATTCGATGCGCGAAAGCTCGATGAATCTCTCACAATACACACTCAAGCCGCCGGGCAAGCGAAAGACCCCGGCGGTTGCAGGCTAAAGTATACCACCGAGGCCCTATCAAAACCTATCAAACCGGCAAATCAGCAAACTGACAAATCAGAAAGCCGGCAAGTCAGCAAATTGGCAGGCAGGCCCTATCCGTCTATACTGTCTATGAAGCTCTCTAGTGTGCGGCCACCGTGCACGCGCAATCGTGGCATCTCAAACAGCATGTCCACCGTGTGGACGCTGCCCCAACTGGTCGTCACGGCTCCCCAGTACCCCGCCGATTTCAGGACCGCGATGACGTTGGCGTCGTAACGGCCTGACGGATAGCAGAAGAAGCGTGGCATGCGGCCGGTGTGGTAGTGTATCGCCTCTTGAACGCCCCGGATTTGGTACACCAGGTAATCGTTCGAGCGCCCGCGCAGATCGACGTGGTCCCGCCCGTGGGCCTGAATATCCATCCCCGCGTCCGACATCTCCTTCATCTGCGCCCACGTCAGGTAGCTCGGCGCTTCGAAATGGGCCGGTGTAGCCAGCACGAAGAACGTGCCGCTGAAGCCATAGTCCAGCAGGAGAGGGAACACGACCTCGTAGGCGTCTACGTAGCCGTCGTCGAAGGTGAGGACGATGGGCTTCTCAGGCAGCGGGTATCCCTGCGTCAGGCAAAGATGCAGGTCGGTCAGGGTGATCGGGTGGTAGCCTGCCTCGGCCAGATACCGAAGCTGAGCCTCGAAATCTGCCGGCGACACGGTCAGATCGCGGCGGTATCGATCGGGGTTGGGAGGGAGTTCGGAGACGTAGTGATACATCAAGATGGGAACCCGCGCCTGATCAGGTAGGGAGATCGGGGTAGGCGTCTCGTTTTGGATTCCGCCGTCAGTGTTGGGCGCGGCGATGGACAGCTTGTGAGAGGATGAACCACCCGACTCCGCCGTTTCAACGGCCTGGGGGACCTCCCAATCCGGGACTTCCCAGCGCCCGTACACCGGCCTGGCGATGAGCAGACCCAGGCTGGCGGCCAAGGTGAGCAGACAGCTTGTCACGGGGCTGAACCGAATGTAACGATGTGTGGGGGACGGATGTATCTTGTTGGACATAGACAATCAGGATGCCCCTTGCAGCGCCAGAGGCCGGGCAAAGCATAACCGATACGGCACAATCTGTCAAGCTGTCGGGCGCGTGTGTGCCTGGGAATGCAGCCACTTCTCGAGGGCGATCTGGGTGGCGTGGAAGGCCAGTGGTGGGAGATCGTCGGGTGCGAAGAAAGCGACCCTGTCCGCGTCGTCGTCGGCTTTCGGCGTGCCCCCCACCAGCCGGGCCAGAAAGATGATCACGATGTCCGCGCCGCGCGCGTGCTCCTGCCCTGCGATCACGTCAAGCAGGCCTGTGATCTCGACGTCTAGCCCTGTCTCCTCGCGGCACTCGCGCACCGCGGCCTTTGCCGGGCTCTCGTCGAAATCCACGAATCCGGCTGGGAAAGTCCATCTACCCTGGCGTGGACCCAAGCGCCGGCGGACGAGGAGCACCTCGCCTTCGTGGGTCACGAGCACGCCGGCAGCGACCTTGTGGTCGCGGAAAACGATGGTGTCGCAGCGAGGACAATAGCGCCGCGTGCGCCCGAAGGCCTGCCGGTCCTCGAGTGCGCCGCCGCAGTGCGGGCAGTAGTTCAGCGTCAGGCGTCTTGACAAGCTGGCGTCTCCTAGCCTCGCTTGTGGCGAGGTGGACTCTGACCGTCCGCAGTCGACGCCCGCTGCGCCCGGCGCCAGGCCCACACGGTGACCAGCCCCAACCCCAGCGTGAGCAGGCCCAGGATGACTTCCGCTATCCGCCACGGCGAGATCGCGCGGCGTGCCAGGGGCTGGCTCGCCAAGGCAAGCCCTTCTTCCGCCTCGGATGCGCGGTCAGCGTCCGCGGTCGCACGATCACTGTCTGCTTCCGTCGCCGCCTCATCTGCCGCCTCCCCAGCCTTCACCCCCACCTCCGCCGCCTTGTGCGGGCTTGCCGTCGCTGCCGGGGTAGGCGGTTCCTCGATGGGAGCGCCGCCTGCCGCCGGCGGCGCGGCGGTGCTTGCGTCGGCCCCTGTCTCCTCGGCGGGCTCTTCTTCCAGTGTCTCAGCCGCTTCGGCGGGCGCTTCAGCGATGGCCTCGACCGGCGCTTCGGCGGGTTCCGCTTTCGGTGCCTCTGTCGGCATTGGGAGGGTCGTCGGTGCGGGCATCGCCCGCTCGGCCTCAGCCTCCACTACGACAGTTGCCGCTGCTGGCAGGGGCTCCATGGCCGCCTGAGGTGCTTCGGCCTCAAGCGCGGCCTCGGGTGCTGGCGCGAAGGCGCCCATACGCGCACCGGCAAACAGGAGGTCGCCGGCCAGAATGACGACGAAAAGGAGGCTGCTGACGGCCGTGGCGGCCGTCAGGAACGGCGCTGCCCAGGCACGGCGGCGCCGTCCGGCGGGCTGTGGGCGGGCGGAGACGGGCTGTCTACGGACGGCCTCCTGCGGCAGGATGAAGTTGCGCGGGACCGGGACAGGGGGCAAGTCGCGCACCAGTGCCACGGTGCGGCGCAGCGCGTCCAGCTCGGCCTTCAGCGCCGGGTCAGCCGCCAACCGTGCCTCCAGGCGCGCCTGTTCTTCAGCGCTTAATTGGCCGTCCAGATATGCCGAAAGCAATTCGTCGCGCTGCTCTTGTTCTCCTGTTCGCCTTCCAAACATGCGTGACATGACAGGTCCTCTAACACTAAAGACGGTAGCGCGCGGGCAAAAGTTCCCCTTGGGAGCGCAGGTAGTCCCTCAGCTTGCCCCTCGCGCGCGCTAGGCGTGATTTCACCGTCCCCAGAGACACGTTCGTCGCTTCGGCGATCTCCTGATAGCTGAATCCCTGCACGTCGGCGAGCACCAGTGTGATTCGCTGGTCGGGCGGGAGCGTCTCGATGCCGCCCTGGATCATGTGGGCCACCTCCCGCCGCTCGGCGTGTTTCTCCGGCCCCTCGCTCCCGTTGATCAACGCCGGGTTGGCCTCCTCGTCCATATCCTCGCCAAAGTCCTCAAATGACGTGGTTGGGCGGCGCTTGCGACGGCGCAACTCGTCGTAGCAGCCATTGGCGGTGATGCGCATCAGGTAGGACTTGAAGGAACCACCCCGGAATCTGGGCAGGCTCTGGAAGGCGGAGATAAAGGCTTCCTGTGTGACGTCGTCGGCCGAGGCCGGGTCGCCCATGATGCGATACGCGAGGTTGTAGACCTGCTGCTGGTATGCCAGCACCAGTTCGTTGAAGGCATCTACCTTGCCTTGTTGGGCAGCATTGATCAGGCTCGCTTCGTCCATCTGTGCGCGTTCAGGTATCCTCTAGGACGCAGATGAACGCGGGTAGACGCTGATGCTTGGTCCTATCTGCGAAGCCCCGCGTGAATCCGCGTCTGGCATAGTCGTAGTCAAGGGATGTCTATTATACCAGACCCGTGGAAAAACGGGAGTGGGATGCAGGAGACAGCAGAAGGAGCGAGCAGGGATGCTCGCGGTCCGAGGGATGAGCAGGAAGCACCGAAACCAGGTTTTTTCCGAAAAACCTGGTTTCTTGGGAGGCAAGGTGCTGGAGGGAGAAAGGGCCTGTGACTGACCACGCATGCAGTCCTTGGAGGCGTTTCCCGGGCTACTCGTTTCTGCGAAGCAGGACTCTGATGGTCTCCGGTGATGGGAGCCTGACCGGCTCCAGGTCCCAGGTTGCCCGCACCTGGTCGAGGTCTTTCTGCGGGACCTCCAACGCCAGGCCGCAGGCCAGGACGTTCTCGAAGGCGGTTTGGTATCCGGCCGGGGCTCGTTCGAGGCGGCGCTGTGACATCATCAACTCGAAGATGTCCACACCTTCGGGGCAGGCCTCCTGACAGCGCCAGCAGGAACTGCACAGCCATACGGAGTAGTCGCTCGTGTCTGGGTCGGCCATGAAACTGACGATTGCGTGGCCTCCCACCATCTCGGCGGGGCAGACGCTGACGCAGGTGCCGCACTGAACACAAGACGTGGGGTGTTTCATCGCTAGTCGTCGCTCCCGGACGTCTTTCTAGGCAGGCCCAGCTCGTCCACTGGAAGTCCCATCGCCAGCCCAATCAGTTGGGGCAGGAGCACCGCCCGCCGGCGCAGGTCTGTATCGTCGTTGACGATCAGCCGCTGGAAACGGCGCAGCAGCAAATGGCAGTTGCCACAGCCATGGACGAGCAGGTCGGGGTCGGGGCCTTGCACCGCTTCCAGCTTGCGCCGCCCGGCCGCCAGTGCCAGGTCTGGGTCGGTCAGGTAGAACGTCGCGCCGCAGCACTCGTCCTCCCCCCCGTACTCCACGACCTCCGCGCCGGTCAATTCGACCAGCCGGCGCATGCTGCGGGGTTGCATCGGATCGTCGAGCCCCTCGGCCTGGTCTGTGCCCCACCCCATGACCGTGCCCGGACGGAAGACCTGGCACGGGTTTGTGAGGGCCACGCAGAGGGAGAGCGGCCGCACGATGCGCGAGCGCAGTTCCTCCTCCCGCTCGATCAGCACCTGTATCAGGTGCTTCACCGTGACCTGGCCGTGGACTGAGAGGCCCAGCGGCTCAAGGCGGCGGTTCGCCTCGGTGCGTACGCTCGGCTCTTGCAGTGCGAGGGCGCCGCGGGTGAGCGTGTTGGTGCAGCCGCCGCACACAGTCACGACCGTGTCGTGTCCCATGTGCTCGACCAGCGCCAGATTGTAGGCGGCCACGTACACCCAGTCGGTGGTGAAGGACTCGAGTACGGGCGATCCGCAGCAGGCCGCCTGCTGGACAATCTCCAGCTCGACCCCCAGCGCCCTCAGCACAGTGCGTGTCGCTAGCTCGTATTCCGGCATGCGCTGGAGCACCAGGCACCCGGGATAGAAGGCCAGTTCAACTGTCAAATGTCAAAGTCCAGCCGCTATCTCGCTGGCGACGTCCTCGGCCAGCTTGAGCGCTCGGAGACCATCCGCGCCCGGCACCTGGCTGGGCTGGCCCTCGCGCACGCACTGTGCGAAGTGGCGGATCTCCAACATCAGCGGCTCGAACATAGGCACGTGGATGCGTTCAATGACGCTCTCCTGGCGGTACTTGGTGACGTGCTGGTTGTCGAGATACTGGGGAAAGGTGCGACGATGGACCATCACGGTTTTCCTGAGCAGGTCGGCCTCGACGTACGCTCCATCGGCGATGACCTCGATGGCCCTGACTTTCTGCTCTGTGACGCGCGAGGCAAACAGTGTGGCGATGGGGCCGTCTACGAAAGACAGGTTGGCCACCGCGTGGTCCACCCCGCCGGTGTGGATAGACCGCCCCCAGACGGCGATGCCCTCCAGTGCGGATCCAACCAGATCCAGCGCCAGGTCGAGATCGTGGATCATCAGGTCACGGATCACGTCCACGTCTGTGTTGCTGGTGTCGAAGGGGCTCAGCCGGCGCATGTTGACCCCCACCATGTGCATATCCTCGGTCACGTGCTTGAGTTCGATGTAGGCCGGGTTGAAGCGCTCGATGTGGCCAACCTGCAGGATCAGGCCGCGCTCATCGGACGCTTGCACCAGTTCCTGGGCTTGTTCGACGGTCTCGGCAATCGGCTTCTCGACCAGTACGTGCAATCCCTGTTCGAGGCACTCCGCGGTCAGCGCGTAGTGGGCCGGCGTGGATGCGGCGATCGTGACGGCATCCACTTGAGCCGTCATCGCCTGACGGTCGGCGAAATAAGCGGTCTCGTAGCTTTCTGCGACCTTGCGTCCACGCTCCTCGTCCAGATCCGCTATGCCGACCAGTTCGACGCGGGGTAGGTTGGCACACACGCGGGCGTGTCGTTCGCCCATGACGCCGGTGCCGATGACGCCTATGCGTACAGTTTCCATAATGTAGTCTTCCTTTCAAGATTGGGCAGGTACATCGGATTGGGACAATCCGCCGGATTGGGACAATCCGCCGGATTGGGACAATCCGCCGGGTTGGGACAATCGGCACCTGCCCCTACAGTCAAGAAACCAGGTTTTTGGCCAAAAACCTGGTTTCTACGTCGTAAACTCGTTGATTGCCTCGACGATGCGATCCAGGTCCGACTGAGATACGGCCGGGTGGATGGGCAGCGAGAGGACTTCTCGGCTGGCTGCCTCCGCATGGGGCAGCGCGTCTTCGTAACCGAGGGACCGGTAAACGGGCTGGTGGTGGATGGGGTGCGGGTAATGGATTGCCGGGCCGATGTTTCGCTCTCTCAAGTGGTCATAGAGGGCCTGCCGCTTGTTGTCCGCGACGCGGATCGTGTATTGGTGGAACACGTGGGTCCGGTCGGGACGTGTGACAGGCACGCCCACACCCTGCAGCCGGTCGCTCAGATACCGCGCGTTCGCGATACGCCTCTCGTTATGAGATGGCAGTTTGCCCAGTTGGGCCAGACCGATGGCGGCCTGGATGTCGGTAGTGCGGAAGTGGTAGCCCAGGATGTCGTGTACGTAGCGCTGCGACTGGCCGTGGTTGCGCAGCAGGCGCAGCCGTTCGGCGAGCGCCTCGTCATTCGTGGTGATGATGCCTCCCTCGCCGGTGGTCATGTTCTTCGTCGGGTAGAAGGAGAAGCAGCCTGTGCCGAAGCTGCCCACTACCTGGCCCTCGAACGTCGCACCGTGCGCCTGGCACGCATCTTCAATCACGATCAGGTGGTGGCGATTAGCGATGTCCATGATCGCCGCCATGTCGCAGGGCTGCCCGTAGAGGTGCACGGGCAAGATGGCGCGTGTGTGCTCGGTGATCTTGTCCTCGATGGCTTCGGCGTCTATCAGGCAGGTGTCAGGTTCGATGTCCACGAACACCGGGCGTGCGCCGACGAAGAGGGCGCAGTTGGACGAGGCGATGAAGCTGAATGGCGTCGTGATCACCTCGTCACCGGGGCCGATCTCGTAGCCCATCAGCGTCAGCCACAGGGCGGCCGTGCCAGAGGCTACGGCCACCGCGTGTTTGACGCCACAGAGTTCGGCGAAGCGAGCCTCGAACTCGGCCACGCGCTTGCCCTGTGCCAGCATGCCGGATTCCAGCACGGCCATGACGGCGGCTTTCTCCTCGTCGCCCATCTGTGGCTTGGCGATGGGTATGAAGGGACCTTCAGAAACTGAAGCACTCATTGCAGACCTCGCATTTCCATTGATGGTTTTCCAATTCAGTCAGTCGTCGCCCGCAGTAGCACACGTAGCCGTCCATGCGGGCTGGATTGCCATATACCAGGCCATGGGCCGGCACGTCACGCGTGACCACCGCGCCAGCGCCCACCAGGGCGAATTCCCCCACGGTCACGCCGGGCAGGACAACCGCGCCGGCACCGATGGACGCGCCGCGCCGGATCAGAATCGGGCTGACCGCCCAGTCCGCATCGCCCTTGAGCGATCCGTCGGGGTTGATCGCGCGGGGCAGTTTATCGTTGGTCAAGATCACCCCAGGGCCGAGAAAGACCCCGTCCTCGACGGTGACGCCGTGGTAGACGAAGACGCCGTTCTGGATTTTGACATTATCGCCGATTACGACGTCAAAGTCAACATAGGCTCCCTTGCCGATGATGCAGTGGCTGCCGATCTGGGCGCGCTCTCGCACCTGGACCTGGTGCCAGACCCGTGTGCCGGGGCCGATGATCGCCTGGGGCGAGACCTCGGCACTGGGATGAACAGAATATGAATCCTGTGCCATAGCATGCTCCTTTACCTCGTCTTCTGTGATGTTACATTGTGTGTCCCACAGCAGTGGGGCGGCACTGGTGCCGCCCCACTGCTTTCTCCAAGGGCGTTGGGAGTGACGTCTATCCTCGGGTAGACGCCTGCCTTCGGCAGGCCCCCACTGGGAGTAGACGCCTGCCGAAGGCAGGCCCCTACTGGGAGTAGATGCCTGCCGAAGGCAGGCCCCTACTGGGAGTAGACGCCTGCCGAAGGCAGGCCTACTCCGGGTCAGCGGATTAGTTGCTCACCATAGGCACGAATGTGGAATAGGTGACCTCATTTGGCCAGGGATCGCCGCCGTCGGGGATGCCGTCGTCATCGCTGTCCCAGTCGTGGGGATCGGTATCTTTCTGATACTCCTCAAGATTGGTCAACCCGTCGCCATCCGGGTCAGCGTTGGCGTCCGTGCCGTCCAGCGGATCGAGCCCGTGATCCACCTCCCAACCGTCCAGCATCCTGTCGTCGTCGCTGTCGCTGTCGTTGGGATCGGTATCGTTCTGATACTCCTCAAGATTGGTCAACCCGTCGCCGTCCACGTCCGTGTGGCCATCGACGTCATTCAGCGGATTCAGCCCGTTGTCTACCTCCCAACCGTCGGGCATCCCGTCGTCATCGGTGTCCGCTTTGCCCGGTTCCGTGCCGTAGATGTTCACCTCGTCGCCGTCCTCGAGCCCGTCGTCGTCGCTGTCCACGTCGTTAGGATCGGACCCGTGCTCGTGCTCCTCCAGGTTGGTCAGCCCATCACCGTCCAGATCGTCGTCGGCGTCGCCGTCGTCCAGCGGGTTGAGTCCGTGGTCTACCTCCCAACCATCCTCCATCCCGTCGTCGTCGCTGTCCTTGTCCTTCGGATCGGTGTGGTATGTGTTTACCTCGTCGCCGTCGTCGAGCCCGTCGTCATCTGTGTCCGCGTCGCCCGGTTCCGTGCCGTAGACGTTCACCTCGTCGCCGTCGTCGAGCCCGTCGTCGTCGCTGTCCACGTCGTGTGGATCGGACCCGTGCTCGTGCTCCTGCAGGTTGGTCAGCCCGTCGTTGTCTGGGTCATCGTCGGCGTCGCTGTCGTCCAGCGGGTCGAGTCCGTGATCCACCTCCCAACCGTCCAGCATGCCGTCGTCGTCGCTGTCTTCGTCATGAGGATCGGTCCCGTTCTCGTACTCGCCCAGATTGGTCAGCCCGTCCTCATCCGCATCGCCGCTGGCATCGCTGTCGTCCGCCGGGTTGAAGCCCTCACTCGCCTCCCATCCGTCCGGCATGCCGTCGTCGTCGCTGTCTACGTCGTGCGGATCGGACCCGTACCCGTGTTCCTGCAGGTTGGTCAGCCCGTCGTTGTCTGGGTCATCGTCGGCGTCGCTGTCGTCCAACGGGTCGAGTCCGTGGTCTACCTCCCAGCCGTCCAGCATCCCGTCGTCGTCGCTATCGTCGTCGTTCGGGTCGGTGTTGTGTGTGTTCACCTCGTCGCCGTCGGTGAGGCCGTCATCGTCGCTGTCATCGTCGCTCGGGTCGGTGTTGTGCGTGTTCACCTCATCGCCGTCGGTGAGGCCGTCGTCGTCGCTATCGTCGTCGTTCGGGTCGGTGTTGTACGTGTTCACCTCGTCGCCATCGGTGAGGCCGTCGTCGTCGCTGTCGTCGTCGCTCGGGTCGGTGTTGTGCGTGTTCACCTCATCGCCGTCGGCGAGGCCGTCATCGTCGCTGTCGTCGTCGTTTGGATCGGTGTTGAGCCCGTGCTCCTGCAGGTTGGTCAGCCCGTCGCCGTCCGGGTCATCGTCGGCGTCGCCGCCGTTCAGCGGGTCAAGGTTGTGCTCTACCTCCCAACCGTCCAGCATCCCGTCGTTGTCGCTGTCCGGGTCCTTGGGCAGCGTGCCGTGTTCGTTGACTTCCTGACCATCGGTGAGGCCGTCGTTGTCCGTATCCGGGTCGTCCGGGTCTGTGCCCAGGTCATCCTCGGCGACGTTGCTCAGTCCATCGCCGTCGTCGTCCAGCCAACCGAAGATCCACACGTCATCCACGTACCAGACCAACCCGGCCTGCGAATCCGCGTTGAATCGAAGATGGAGTTCCGCACCTGCGTCGAAGCCGCTCAGATCGACGAACTCGGTGGCCCAGGGGTGCACCGAACCGGAGTAGGTGGCCACCTGGGTCCAATCGACGCCGTTGCTCGATGCCTCGAGGTGGCCGACACTGCCGGGCTGCATCTCGTAGCACGTCCTGAACCGCACGGTCGAGTCCACGTGGTGCGACACATCCAGGGACACACTCGTCACCGAGCCACTCTGTGAGCCAGGCGCGTCGGCCTGCCAGGCGTGTGAGGGACTGTACCAGATCTGTTCGTCCAGGCTCCAGGGCGATTCCGCCGTCCACAGGTCGCTCGTGTCATTCTTGATCACTACGATCTCGTCCCAGCCACGTCCATCACCGTCCAGTGGGTAGTTGTCGTACTGCTGGAACTTGATCCGGAAGTCGGAGCCCATCGTCATCCCGGCTGCGGCCGCCTCGGCCGCCAGATTGACGGTGTGCTGTCGCCAGACACCAATCGGCTGGTCAGGAAGGTTGAAGACCGGGTGCCAGTTGACGCCATCGTCACTGATGGCGATGCCGTCGGCGTTGAAGCTGCCGGTGAAGTCCCCGACGAAATCGTCTTCCTCGTCGTCCCACTCCGCCTGCCAGAACACCAGGGAAGCCTCGTCCTCTCCCGACAGATCCACGGTCCAGATCGCCTCGTTCAGCGTGTAGACCCCGTCACTGGATACATCCATCAACAGGGCATACTCGCCCCCGCCGGTGCCATAGCTGTCTGTCAACTGGATGCGGCCATAGCCGGTTGAGGAGGACGTCGTCCAGTCTGCACCCAGGGTGCCGGTCTCGAAGCTCTCGCGGACGATCTGGTCTGGCCTCGCTTCCATGCGATCCTCGAAGACATCCCCGATCGTGTCCACGACGATCGGATCCTCGAAATCGTCGTGGTCGTAGGCCGGCGTCGTGTAAGCCAGTTCCACCGTGTCGAGCACGGTGTACGTGCCTCCGGGCAGTGCCCTCAACATCGCTACCGTATAGGGACCGTCAACCCCGTGCTCGTGGATCACACGGCCGTCGAAGGCCAGCGAGAGACTCTGTATACCCTCGTTGAGCACCTGGGCATCACCCATGGCCCAGGCGATCAGGGAACCGTCCTCGTCCATCAGCCAACCCTCGATCCGATACGGCTGCCCACCCTCGCCCGGCTCGACATTCACGTGGGTTGTGAAGACTAACTGGTCAAACTGCCCGTCGGAGTCCGTGTCCACAGGAGTGTCGGAGTACCCGGTGTTGGTGACCGCGAACGTGGGCATGATCTGAGAGGGATTCGGCGGGATGGCGGTATCGACGCCCAGCGAGATGGACGTAGTGCTCAGCTTGTTCAGCTTGCCCAGGTCATACGGCTCTGGCATGCCGTCGGTCACCTGACCGGCATCGTCGCGCACGTGGATATACAGGCTGTATGGGCCGGTCGTGTCCCTCAGCCCGTCGAACTGCAGAACGGCCTGGGAGCCCGACCCTCTCCAGGATGCCTCGCCAAGAGGCTCGTCCTGGTTGCCCAGCAGCGCGCCCTTCACGGTGTAGGCCCCGGCTTTCTCGATGTACAGACCGGCCTCCACGACCAACCCATCGTCGTAGCCATCGTCGTCGGTGTCCACTGTGCGGTAGCTGTAGTCACCCGAGAGCGTCGCCCCGGTCACGCCGAAGTCGCCGAACTCGTATTCGGCCGTCTGGTAGGCTGTCCGTGCATAGCCCAGCAGGTTGTTCGCAAACTCCGTCGGCCCCGGGTTGTCGGTGTCGGTCGCCCACAGATTCGCCAGCCCGTAGGGGCCATCGGTCTTGCTCATGTATATGCTGTGGCCGTCGAAGTGAAGCGTGACGACGTTGCTGCCCTCCGCCAGGTGGACTTCTCCGAGCGCGTAGGCCAACTCGCCCGCGAGAGCGCCCATGATCCAGTAGTCGCCCGCCTGCTCGGCATCCGCCTCAACCTCCAGCACCAGTTCGTCGAAGCGTCCATCCCCGTCCAGATCGACGCCGTAGTCGGCGACCACCTGGCCGAACTGGATCACCGCGTCGGGGTCGTTCACGGTCGACTCGGGCACACTCGGCTCGGGGTCGTCCTCGCCTCCATCGATGCTTCCCTCCCCGAAGATCGTGGGCAGGTAGATCGTGGATTCGAACGGGCCGCGCGCCGAGACAACCGGGGAAGCGGCCTCAGCCTCCGCCACGGGCTCTTCTGGCCCGCTGGCGGAACTGGGCGCCGGCGCTGCGAGGAGCGGGGCGCCGCTGCCCATACCCCCGCCTCCTCCCCCTGACGTGACTTGGATGTAGTTCGTCTTGGTCTCGGTGACCTCGCCGCCCTCGTCGCAGTCGCCCCACGCGGTCAGTACCACCGTGTAAGTGCCTTCGTTCTCGTAGGTGTGACTGGGGTTCTGTTCGGTGCTGGTATTAGAGGGCGAGCCCGGGTCCCCGAAGTTCCAGGACCATCGGTCCACATCAGTCCCTGTGGACAGATCCGTGAAACTCACGTCCAGGGGGGCACCGCCTGAAGTCGGCGTGGCCGAGAAATCGGCTACCGTCGCCGGATCCACGTGGATGTAGTTCGTCTTCGTTTCGGTGTCGGAGTCGCTACCTTCGCCGAACACGGTCAGGGACACCGTGTAGTCGCCGCCTTCTGTGTAGGTGTGGGTAGGGTTCTGGGCGGTGCTCGTATGGTCATCTCCGAAATCCCACAGCCAACTGTCGACGTCCCCGGTGGATTCGTCCGTGAAAGTTACCTCCAGGTCCTCGCAGCCTGAGGTGGGCGTTCCAGAGAACGCGGCCTCCACCGGCTTCGTGACGTGGATGTAGTTCGTCTTGGTCTCGGTGCCCTCGCCGCCGCCGCCATACACGGTCAAGGACACCGTGTAGTATCCGTCCTCATCGTAGGTGTGGTTGGGATTCTCCTGCGTGCTGGTGTCGTCGTCCCCGAAGTCCCACTCCCAACTGCGGACGTGCCCCGACGTCTGGTCGGTGAAGTGCACCTGCAGGTCTTCCGGACCCACCGTGGTGTCGGCTGTGAAGTTGACCACGGGCGGCGCTAGCAGCGCAGGCCAGTCCTGGGGAGGAGTTCCCGTGACCAACGGCTCTGATGACCAGCCCTTGTAAGGACGAAAACGGGTATCCAACCAGTCCTTCTTCACCAGTCGGCTCGTGCTCCAACTGGCCTGGCGGAACTCATCGGCCCCTGAATGCATACCGTCATACACGTCACCCCAGAGCCAGTCCTCACCGGCCGCGTACACCCCTTGACCCGAACTGTACGATCCGAAGCTGTATGGAGACCTCAAGCTCACGTACCCACCGGTGTAGTGCGGGTCAGGGCATGAACCCTCGCCCCCATTGTACCCGCGCATCACGTACCAACTGGAACTTATCCACGCTTCCGTTGCGTGGTCGAACGAGCTCACCACCCAGTCAACAAACACGGGTCGCGAGGGAATACCAGACGAGCGGCAAAACGCCACCAGCAGGTTAGCGATGTTCGTGCACTGGTTCCAGTTGTTGTATGGATCGCAAGCGCTTGGATTCAACACGCACCATGCGTTGCTCAGGGGACGACCAACGTGAAAACACGTCACGTCGTCCGTATGTTTCACGAGGGCATTGGCAGCCGACCACTGGCTGGAAACGCCGTTGATGGCCGGCATCACGTGGTCGCGGATGATGAAGTCGCGGAACTGCTGATCTCTGAAGGTCCACGTGTACCCATGGTTGATCCACTCACCCTCTGGGATCCATTCGAATCCAGGGTCTCCGTTGTCGTACTGGTGATCGTATGTCTTCTCGTAGTAGCCGATAGAGGTTTCATCCCGGGTTTCGGTGGGATCACCGTCGTACAGGAAGGCGTCCAAGAAGGAGTCGTCTAGACCCGACGGGATCTCGAAGATCACGTACAGGTCCAGGGTTTCACTCCAAGCGCCGTCTTCTACCCTGATCGTGTACATCCCAACCGTCCCCCAGGAAGGTACGCTCACCTCCCACCGCCCGGCGCAGTGATCGCGTTCCACCGGCAACGTCGTCAGCCCACTGATGCTCTTCTCAATCTCAATGGTGCCGTCTGCCGGCCCGCCCACGTGGAAGGTCGCACCCCGGCGCACGATGACTACGTCGGCATGCCAGGGACTCAAGGGGTAGGGGAGTGCGATGTACCGGTTTCCGTAGCGCTGCCAGGAGTAGTACTGCCTCGTCTGAAAGTGTTCCTGGTATTCTACGTAGATACCGGGGCTGTGATCATCGAGGGGATCCGTGTCGTATAGTTTCTCCAGACCGTCCGTGAGCCCATCGTCGTCAGTATCGGCATCAAGGTAGTTGGTGAAATACGGACCGCCGGATGTGTTGTACCATCCGTCTTGCTCGACGGCATTGGGCAGTCCATCGCCATCTATGTCCGCCGAAAAATCGCTCCAGCCCTGCGCCTGAACCGGGGCTGGAGGGGCGAGAAACATGGGTGCTAAGAGAATAAAGGCCAAGAAGACAGACACAAGATGGCGCTTTGTCAGCATCACACTCCTCCCTTGTTGACAAGTAGATTGGACGCAAACGAAATATAGGCACCAAGCACGCTGTATGCCACATGCTACATTGTACAGGGCACCGGTGGCAAATTGGTATCAAAATCGCTAAAATCCCCAAACCATCACGCAGGTTGTCTGATTGGCATGGCCACGGTGCACGTAGGTCGGCTCTTGTGGATATTTCTGGCATGTTGTTGCATTTGTTGCAGAAACGTGCTATAATGAAAGCGAGTCAGGGTTGGGTGTCCTTGGCGGGGAGGAAACCACAAAGGCGCGGCAGATTCATTCGCCCTCATTCAGCCCACCTGACCTGCGCCAACCTCTCCTCCGGCATGCAGCACTCCCTCACATCTGTTCACGTCAAACAACATCTCAAACAACATCGCAGCATCTTCGACGCGCTATATCCCGCTTTCCATTCCTGGTTCCTGGAAGGAGGAAGAGGTGAGAGTCAGACGTACGCTCGGTGCAATGATTCTTGCTCTGGTGTTGGCTGGTACTCTGCTGCCCTCCCCGCTGGTCACCCACGCAGCGCCTCCTGCACTGCCACTTCTCGTACCGGGAAGCCCGCTGCTCCACCCGGCCAGCGAAAGCCACACCGCCCCGCAGAGCACCACGGTGTCCATCACCTACGACGAGCCGATGGACCCGAGCACCGTCTCGCCCCAGACCTTCGCCGTGCATGCCAGGCAGACGGGCCTGTTGATGGAGGCGTATAGCGTGGATGGAGGCACCATCGCTTTAGCGCCCCTCCAACCCTTCAGAGTTGGGGAACTGGTGCAGGTCAGTGGCACGATCGGTACCCTTAGCTTGCTCAGCGGGGACGGCCCTGCCCGCCCCACCGTGTGGCAGTTCCGCGTCGGCGTCAGGGGCGGCGATGGTGCTTTCACCGACAGCGGCCAGAGGCTAGGCGGCTCGTACGGCGTGGAACCGGCACTCGGGGACCTGGACGGCGATGGCGACCTCGACGCCTTCGTGGTGAACGGAGACGGCCAGTCGAACCTGGTATGGATGAATGACGGGACAGGCAGCTTCAGCGACAGCGGCCAGAGGCTGTGGGGTCCCTGGAACCATGGCGTGGCACTGGGGGACCTGGACGGTGACGGCGACCTCGACGCGTTTGTCGTGAACACTGTGGACAACCCCAACAGGGTGTGGATCAACGACGGGACGGGGAGCTTCAGCGACAGTGGCCAAAGGCTGGGGAGCTCTCGCAGCAACGGCGTGGCGCTGGGGGACCTGGACGGTGACGGTGACCTGGACGCCTTCGTTGCCAACTACTACTACGGCAACGGACAGCCCAACCGGGTGTGGATCAACGACGGGACGGGGCACTTCGCCAGCAACGGCCAGGCGCTGGGCAACGCGTCCACCTACAACGTGGCGCTGGGGGACCTGGATGGCGATGGCGACCTGGACGCGTTCGCTGCGAACTCCCACAATCAAGCCAACCGGGTGTGGCTGAACGATGGGACGGGCATCTTCTACGACAGCGGCCAGAGACTGGGTGCCTTGGTCAGTTGGTGCGTGCAACTGGGCGATCTGGACGGGGACGGGGATCTGGACGCCTTCGTCGCGAACGCCGAATACGGGGCCAACCGGATATGGGTGAACGATGGGTCGGGCACTTTCACCGACAGCGGCCAGAGACTGGGTGGGTCCCGCAGCCACGGTGCGGCGCTAGGGGATGTAGACGGCGATGGGGATCTCGATGCCTACGTCGCGAACTGGTACTATGACGCCAACCGGGTATGGCTGAACAACGGGTCGGGCACGTTCTCCGACAGCGGTCAGAGGCTGGGTGCTTCGTCCAGCCACAATGCAGCGCTGGGCGATCTGGATGGCGATGGGGACCTCGACGCCTTCGACGCAAACGGGCCCAGCCAATCCAACATGGTATGGATCAATCCCCCGCAGGGGATATCCGCCGCCTTCACCACGTCGAGCCCTGATTTCCTGGGTGAGGTCACTACCTTCAACAACACGTCCACGGGCGCCGGCTTGTCCTTCGAGTGGGACTTCGACGATGGCTCGGCGATCTCAACCGAATTCTCCCCTGCGCACACCTACGCTACGACGGGCACATTCACCGTCATCCTGACCGCCACCAACGGCGTAGACTTCGACACGGCCGTCCGGCAGGTTGATGTCTTGGATCTTGTTCCGCCTTTGCGTGGTCGCTGGACCCTGGATGAGGTCAGTGGACAGCGCCAGGACAGTTCGGGACAGGGCAATCACCTGGTGGACCATAACACCGTGGGCTCGGGCCCCGGCCAGGTGGACCTGGCGGCCGACTTCGAGAGCGACAACCTGGAGTACCTGTCCATCGCCGACGCGGACCAGCGTGGGTTGGACGTCGAAGGTGGTCTGACGCTGGTCGGCTGGATGAATCCCGAGACCTTGGGTGTCCATCAAGTGATGGCTGCCAAGTACGAGTATGGCCTCAACAACCGCGCCTATCGCTTCGACTTGCGGCCGGGTGATGCAGTGGGACTCATCGTCTCGCCCAATGGGAGCCTGAACGACGCGTATGTCCTTGAAAGCTCCCCCGCTTACGCGCTTAGCCCGGGCACGTGGTATCACGTGGCCGGCGTCTTCGATGCAGAGCAGCAGACCCTCTCCATCTATCTCGACGGGGAGTTGATCGGATCGCGCTCGGTCACCTATGATACGGTCTACAACTCCTCGGCTCCCTTCATGCTCGGTGCCTGCCTGAACAACGGCCAGGTCACCCGTAACTTCGACGGCCGGCTTGACGATTGGCGGGTCTATGGCCGTGCGCTGAGCGAGAGCGAGATCGAGGATTTGATGGCGCCGCAAGATCCGACCCCAACACCGACACCGACGGCCACGCCCACAGACACGGCTACTCCAACCGCTACGGCGACGCCGACGGTCACCCCGACCGCCACCGACACGCCTACCCCGTCCCCCACGCCGACAGCGACGGCGACGGCCACTGACACGCCCACCCCGACCGCCACGGCGACGCCGACGGCCACCCCGACCGCCACCGACACGCCTACGCCGTCCAACACGCCGACAGCGACGGCCACGCCCACCGACACGCCCACCCCGACCGCTACGGCGACGGCGACGGCCACCCCGACTGCCACCGACACGCCTACGCCGTCCCACACGCCGACAGCGACGCCCTCGCCCACCGACACGCCCACCCCGACCGCCACGGCGACGCCGACGGCCACCCCGACCGCCACCGACACGCCTACCCCGTCCCCCACGCCGACAGCGACGGCGACGCCGGTGCCGGCCCTGCGTGGATACTGGACGCTGGACGAAGCGGGGGGGCAACGTCAAGATGCCTCTGGGTGGGGCAACCACCTGGGTGATCACAACACGGTCGGCTCCACCGCCGGTCAGATTGGGTTAGCGGCCGACTTCGAGAGCGACTATGGAGAGCACCTGTCCATCGAGGATGCTGGCCAGAGCGGTCTGGACGTCGTGGGCAGTCTGACACTCGTTGGGTGGATGAATCCCGAGAGTCTGGAGCGCCATCAGGTCATAGCGGCCAAGTATGAGTTCGGCCTCAACAACCGTGCCTATCGGTTCGACCTGCGGCCGGGCAACCAGGTGGGCATGCTCCTCTCGCCCGATGGGTGGCTCACCGGGGAGTCCCTGTTGGAGGCGAGCCCCCCGTTCACGTTGCAGACGGGCACGTGGTATCACGTGGCCGGTGTCTTCGATGCGGAGCAGCGGACCCTCTCCATCTATCTCGACGGCGAGTTGATTGGATCGCGCTCGGTCACCTATGACACGCTCTACAACTCCACGGCTCCCTTCATGCTCGGTGCTTGCCTGGCCAACGGCCAGGTTCTTCGCAGCTTCGACGGCCGGCTCGACGATTGGCGCGTCTACAACCGCGCGCTGAGCGAGAGCGAGATCGAGGACTTGATGGCGCTTCCCGCGCCGACGCCGACGCCAACGCCGACGCCCAGTTCGACCCCGACGCCCAGCGCCACGCCCAGCGCCACGCCCACCGCCACCGATACGCCCATCCCATCCAACACCCCAACGGTGACAGCGACGCCCACCGCCACCGATACGCCTACCCCATCCGCTACGCCAACGGCGACGGCAACGCCCAGCGCCACGCCCACCGCCACCGATACGCCCATCCCATCCAACACCCCAACGGTGACAGCGACGCCCACGGCCACCGATACGCCTACCCCATCCGCTACGCCGACAGCGACGGCGACGCCGGTGCCGGCCCTGCGTGGGTACTGGACGCTGGACGAGGCTGGGGGGCAACGCCAGGATGGTTCGGGGTGGGGCAACCACCTGGGTGATCACAACACGGTCGGCTCCACCGCTGGTCAGATTGAGTTGGCGGCCGACTTCGAGAGCAACCACGGCGAGCACCTGTCTATCGAGGACACAGACCAGAGCGGTTTGGACGTCGTGGGCAGTCTGACACTCGTCGGCTGGATGAATCCCGAGAGCCTGGAGCGCCATCAGGTCATGGCGGCCAAGTATGAGTTCGGCGTCGACCGCCGTGCCTATCGGTTCGACCTGCGGCCGGGCAACCAGGTGGGCATGCTCCTCTCGCCCGATGGGCGGCTCACCGGGGAATCCCTGCTGGCGGCGAGTCCGCCGTTCACGTTGCAGGCGGGCACGTGGTATCACGTGGCCGGTGTCTTCGATGCGGAGCAGCGGAGTCTCTCCATCTATCTCGACGGCGAGTTGATTGGATCGCGCTCGGTCACCTATGACACGCTCTACAACTCCACGGCTCCCTTCATGCTCGGTGCTTGCCTGGCCAACGGGCAGGTCACCCGCAACTTCGACGGCCGGCTCGACGACTGGCGGGTCTACAACCGCGCGTTGAGCGAGGGCGAGATCGAGGACTTGATGGCGCTTCCCGCGCCGACGCCGACGCCAACGCCGACGCCCAGTTCGACCCCGACGGCGACGGCGACGCCCGGCCCCACGCCCACCGCTACCGATACGCCTACGCCGTCCAATACCCCAACAGCGACAGCCACGCCCACTGCCACCGACACGCCCACCCCATCCGCTACTCCGACGGCGACGGCGACGCCGGTGCCGGCCCTGCGTGGGTACTGGACGCTGGACGAAGCGGGGGGGCAACGCCAGGATGGTTCCGGATGGGGCAACCACCTGGGTGATCACAACACGGTCGGCTCGACCGCCGGTCAGATTGGGTTAGCGGCCGACTTCGAGAGCGACTATGGAGAGTACCTGTCCATTGAGGACGCGGACCAGAGCGGTCTGGACGTCGTGGGCAGTCTGACACTCGTCGGGTGGATGAATCCCGAGAGTCTGGAGCGCCATCAGGTCATGGCGGCCAAGTACGAGTTCGGCCTCAACAACCGTGCCTATCGGTTCGACCTGCGGCCGGGCAACCAGGTGGGCATGCTCCTGTCGCCCGATGGGCGGCTCACCGGGGAATCCCTGCTGGCGGCGAGTCCGCCGTTCACGTTGCAGGCGGGCACGTGGTATCACGTGGCCGGCGTGTTCGATGCCCAGCAGCGGACCCTCTCCATCTATCTCGACGGCGATCCGATCGGGTCGCGCTCGGTCACCTATGACACGATCTACGATTCCACGGCTCCCTTCATGCTGGGTGCTTGCCTGGCCAACGGCCAGGTCACCCGCAACTTCGACGGCCGGCTCGACGATTGGCGGGTCTACAGCCGCGCGTTGAGCGAGAGCGAGATTGGGGACTTGATGTCGCCGCCCACCCCGACCCCAACGCCCACTCCTACCAGCACCTCCACCCCATCTGCCACCCCGACCGCGACGGCCACCGCAACGGCCACTGCCACTCCGACGCCAACGCCGAGCCCTACCAGCACCTCCACCCCATCTGCCACCCCGACCGCGACGGCTACCGCAACGGCCACTGCCACTCCGACCCCAACGCCGAGCCCCACCAGCACCTCCACCCCATCTGCCACTCCGACCGCGACGGCTACCGCAACGGCCACCGCCACTCCGACGCTAACGCCGAGCCCCACCAGCACCTCCACCCCATCTGCCACCCCGACCGCGACGGCTACCGCCACTCTGACGCCGACACCTTCATCCACTCCCACCTCGACGCCGACAGGAACCCCGACGGCTACTGCCGTGCCAACTCCGACGCCTTCGCCCACGGCTACGCCGACGCTGACACCTTCATCCACTCCCACCTCGACGCCGACTGGGACGCTGACACCTACGAGTACCCCGACTCCGACGCCGACGGCTACCCCCACGCCATCCGCCACCCCGCAGACCGTGCGCGGCGTGCGGACGCAGGCCAGCGCGTGCGCTGATGCTGGCACGTGTGACCAGAGCCTCGACTGTCTGGAGGCCGCTGGGACGAGTGTCTTGCACTACGCCGTCTTCTACCAAGAGGCGTATTATCACAGCGACTTGCTGCCACATCGCACGTTTGATTCGCTGGCATATCTGCTTCCGCGGGCACACGGCCGGGACATGCAGGTCTACGCGCTCATCCCCGTTGCCTTGGTTGGCTGGTCGGAGCACCCAGAATGGAATGCCCGGCTCAATTACCCCGCTGCGACCCAAGACTGGCTGGATTTCGCGGTGCCCGAGGCACGGGCCTTCGTGGCCGACCTGGCTGAGGAGATCATAACGAACTACGAGGTGGACGGCATATTGCTGGACTACACGCGATGGTCAGAGCAATGGAGCAATGAGGCCGGGCTCTCCTGCGCGGAGATCTCCCTGACTGTGCAAGGTGTCCACGACCGTGTGAAAGCTGTTCGGCCCGATGTGCAAGTGGCTGCCAGCCCGAGCGCAGACATCGAGTTTGCAGAGGAGTGGTGGAAGCAAGACTGGGTGACCTGGCTTGATGCCGGGTGGGTTGACCATGTGACTCCCATGGCCTACGTGGACAAGGGAGGCGATCGCGCTGCCGAATGGTGCCAGGAATGGTCGGAGACCGGTCATTTTCCCAGTCGGATTATCCCGCGCGTATCCACCTGTTGGTTCCAACCTGAGTTTGAGGTGAAGCCCGTTGATCAGATATTGGGAGAGATCCAGGCGTTCTACGATGGAGGCGCGACGGGTATGACGCTGTGGGATGACAGGTACATCTGCCAGAATGCTGAGCTGGTGGACGCGTTGGGAGGAGGAGGATGGTGACGCCAGGGTATGACTGACCCCTGAACGGGGTTGTACATAATGGGATGCCGCTTCAACACCTCAGGGCCGGGGAACTGGTACGGGTCAGCTCCGTACCCGGGATTCTCAGGTGAATCCTCACCCCCGGCCCTGAGCCTTGTTGAGCGCGTGGGAGATCGTCGTTCTCAGCGCCCGACAAATCCACCGTTCGCGACGACGGCTTGCGTCATCCTGGCGAATCGGCCTTGGTGAAGACCATGATCATCTGGCCCCTTGGATGGTTCCAATCGCCAATGTATTCGACATCCAGGTCGGTCCCCTCGCATATCCACTCAAACGTCCCGAAATCTTGGTGGTAAAGCGGCTTGTCGAAATACGTGGTGTTGGGAGAACGCACGATTGGGTCCAGGTTGAGTTTCCCTTGAGCGTTCTCGTAGAAAGTGGCGTAACACTGCCCCCCGGGAACAAGCACCTTCTCGAGATTCATGATGCACCGAATGATGCTGTTGAGCGTAAGGTGGGGAAACACGGAGTGTATCGTGGCATAGTCAAACTGCTTGTCGAGAGCGGGGAGGTCAAAGTCGTCCATGTGCACCAGGGTCGGGTTCTTGTCGGTCAGCCCGTGTTTCACCAACTCGACCTGCCGCCCGGCCTCGATTGCCTCCCGGTTTATATCTATGCCGAAGTAATGCCCGGTCTCAAGATATCGGATGAAGTGAACACCCGCCCTCAAGGCCCCGCAGCCAATGTCCAAGAAGTAATGCTCCGGCTTCAGCCCATGCGCCAGCCAGAAATCGATCTGCATCTGCCCGATTTGCGCCCAATCTCCACCGACTAGGCCCTTGTGCCACTCGGGGTGGAGCAGCCTCTTGAGAGGCCGCTTTACGAAGGGCGGGACCAACGGTGACAAAACACTGGTGATCGTTTTCATTGAACTCTCTGCTCCTTATACGTTCTATTGATACGTTCTATTGTGTTGATAGCCATCCAGCTCTGCCGGAGTGCGACAGATGCTGGACTACTGCCATCGCTCGCTCGTCAATTCCTGTCGGATTGCTCTGGCAGCCTCTGCAAGCGGGTCGTTCAGGAGATACCTCAGACCCGTCTCACTGAACGAGAAATCGTTCTCGCTCTTGCTCACCAATCTCCGAATCCCCTCTTTGAAGGCTGTCTTGGGGTGAATGTACTGGGCGAGCTTGTACTCTGGGACCGGGAACGGCATATCTAGCGCTGCCAAACAGGCGAGATACGGGAAATTCACCCCCGCCACGTACGACCCGCGCAGACTGCCCCAGAAACGCGCGTTGAACTCCAGGATCTTGACCTGCTGGTCGGACGTATCGTAGAACATGTCCAGATTGCCAAAACCACTCCAGTTCATGGCGCGCAATAGCTTCTGCGCGGTCTCCAGCACGCCCTCCTGCCGGATGAATCGTATGGCGGCGGCCGCGGCCCATTTCTGAGGATTGGGTATGGTGCCGCGTTGCATCGTGTAGGCCAGGATTTCTCCGTTCCGGCACAGGACGTTCAGTCCAATCACATATCCGGGCAGGAAGCTCTGAACGATGTAGCGGTCCTTGAACTTCTCCTGGCCATATTCCTCCAGGAATGCCTGTAGTTCATCTACGCTGTCGAACCGTTGGATACCCTCCCCTCCCCAGGCTGTTACAGGCTTGATCAGCACCGGGAATTCCATAGCGCGCACCTGCCGCTCAAAGTCGTCGTCCAGCGTACCCAGTACCGTCGGTGGCCCGGGCACCTGGTGTTTCTCAATGAACCGGGCCAGCAACCACTTATTGTTGACCATTGCGTAAGTCTTGGGCTCTGGAACGGGGACCACGGCCAACAACTGTGACAGGGGCTGACGCATAGCGCTTGCGAACTCTATCCAGTCGGTCTCAACGGGTAGAAGAACATCTGCCTGCGTTTCCTCCACGAGCTGGGCGACGGCGTTGAGCCGTTCCTCAGGCTCCGCTTCGATCCGTCTGTGGACGAACTTGGCACAGTAGCGGGAGAACCGGGCCGGCGCCCAACGGTCATTGGACCTGAGAATGAGCTTCACGTTGGAGAGACCGGCGAAGCCGTGCATGACAAACAGAGCGAAATCGCTCTCGCCATCTGGTATCAGAACGGAAATGGGCTTGTCCATCGTCCCTACAAAGGCATCATTCTGATGACGCTCCATCTTCGAACCTCCCGAGCAGGCTTCCGACTCACCCTTGAGTCAGCCTTGAGAACGAGAATCGGTTCCTACGACTTGAGGACCCTTTTCTGAAAAACGTCAAACGTCAACAGACTCCAGAGAAACATGTTCGGTTGTTCGACCAGTTGCTCGAAGTCCTTCCTGCTCATGAACCCGGGCAACTCGATCTCCCTGACCCTGTCCTGCATCGGGCCCGACTGCATCCAGGTGAAGAGGTCTTCGAGCACAAGCGATCCCCCTTTGCGCTTGCCACCTTTCCCGATGGTCGAGGACGATCTCTGAGCCAGTATCTTCCTGAACGGGTACTTGTAGGTGAGGTGTGCGACGTATCTGACCTCGGGGCGAAAAGCGAAGGCCAGTCGCACGATGTCTTCGTCCATGAATGGGTAGATCTGTTCCACGTTCTGAGAGAGGAACAGCCTTTGGCTTTGAACCTGCACTTCATAGACGAAGGTGAGCAGGGATACCACGTACGCCTTCTCGATCGTGTAGTGACTGCCGAGATACTCGGCCTCCAACCCGCGCCTGTACTGTAGTGCCTTCAGGATGGCCTCGTCGCCAAACACCTGGCGTGGGAGGTCGGTCCAGGCAAGCGCTGTCTGCTTGGTATTGATTGGATTGGCGAAGGAGGCGGGATCGTCCCCCTCACCGAGAAAGGTCGCCGCCCTTAGCAGAGTCTGGGCTTTGGGCGTGAACGGCCTGAGCAGCGATCCCGCCGCCCCCAGCACGTGCCTTGACAAGGGGAGCCGGCTCATCATCTCCAGTATCTTCAGCTTCTTGGCCTGTTCACCGCCAAAAAGCGTGCCGGCTGCAAGGCCATTGACAAAGAACTGAAGATCATCGACGTTCTCGGCCAGGTACTTGGCCAACCCCAGTTTGTTGGGTTCCGGATCTGTAATGACGGGTTGAGCCAGTATGTCTGTGGCCTCGATCAGCAGGTCGGAGAAATCCTCCGGGCCGATCTCGACGAACGTATGCTCGGTCCCAAACACCTCGCTCGCCTGCCGAGCGTACGCCACTTCGAACTCGAAGTTGGGTGCCTGAGTAGGCGCGTAGGTGAACGAACGCGGTGCCTGCGAAGACCGTTCATTGATGATCAATTGCAGGAGAGAGGAGTCAATCCCGCCTGATAGGAAGCTGCCCACGCCCCCAGACGCTTCGGCGGCTTCGATGTAGCTCCCCAGCACATCTCCCAACCGCTCGTACACGAACGCCGTCGTGGAATCGTCGGCCTGGTCAAACCTCCCGGAACCATCGCCGGAGAAACGCAGGTCCTGGGCGACTTGAACGTTCAAGTTACCCTCTTTCCACTGCAACATCTCTCCCGGCAACAGGCGGTGGATGCCACGGAGGAACGTGAAACGCCCCGGCAGATACAGCAACCCGAAATGGTAGGGGAGCAGGTCCTCGTTCATCTCTACGTGACCGAGTGCAGCTACGAGACAGCGCAGGCTGTCTGAGCACAGTATGTCGCCGTCCGATGCGGTGTAGTGCAGTTGGTAGGCTGACAACAGCGTCTGGTATACGGAGAAGCTACCCTCCGTCTTTCCCAGGCATGCCAGCAGCCCATTCCCCCGCGCGGCGCGATGGTCGATTGTCTGGGGAGTAACCGTCTTGTGATGGACTAGCTCCCGCGTCGAGAGCGGAGACCCATCGGGAGAACGGATGAAGCCCAGTTTGAGCGCTATGCACTCCTTTGTCTCTTCGACGTCCCCGTAGGACGTGTGGAAGAAGAGGTATCCCCAATCACCGAATTCAACCACGGACGGGGTGATTCCCAGGCGCTCGGCCCATCTCTGAAGGTTATCCCGGGATTGGGTGAAGCCAAAGAAGGCAAAGGATCCCAACTGGGAAGCAAGATTCGTGTTCACAGCTATTCTCTCTCCTGGAAGTTAGATTTTGTTCGACGCAGCACGAGTCCTCGCATCACTCTTTCAGCTCGGAAATCGCGTAGCGGTATTTCCCGGATTCCAAAACAGGTATCTCATCGGGGAACTCAAATCGGACCTCGATGTCATCGCCCAAAGCGGTCTTCGCAGTGCGTTCGATGGCATCCAGTTGAGCCTGGTCTAGCTCTCCTTCTTTCACAATGCGGGCGACGATCAAGTCCAGGGACTTCTGTACGACCTGGAACTGCTTGACTCCCTTCATGCCAAACATAGGACTGGCAAAGCCACCCCACACGGATTGGCCGTCTTTGGTCTTGAACATATCGATGCGCCGGCCTTGCACGAGATCCATCATGGGTAGCTCGCGTCCGCACGGGCAGTGGTCCAGGCGACTCCAAGTCCCCATGTCCTCAATACTGTAGCGGATGAAGGGCATTCCGTAGTTGTTCAAGTTGGTCACGATGATGTGGCCCGCTTCGCCCGGCAGGGCGGGCTCGTTGCTGTCGATGTCCTTGAGAATCTCGACGTACACATTCTCAATGCTCACATGCCGGGCCGTGTGGGCCTCACATTCGCAGCAAATGCCGCCCAGTTCCCGCGTGCCGTAACGATCGAACATCTTGCCGCCGAAAACGCCCTCAATGAATTCCCGTTGGTCTGGATAGAGCAACTCGGCTGAGCAGAAGATCGCGTCGAACTTGATGTCATCATACTTGTGATCACGCACGAATTCGGCGAAACGGTACAGGCTGGAGGGATAGCCGAACAGGATTCGAGGGCGGCGGCGCCTGATCTGCGCCGCAAACGCGCCCATGCTCTCTTCGGAGAGGACGTACGCGTTGGTCACAAAGCGGTTGAGTACCCAGTTCATCAGCCTGGTGCGGACGGACTCGGCCGTCTCTACCTCAAAGTGGGCTCCCCAGATGTAGGCGTGGACTTGTCCCAACTCCCAGCCGGCCCACCCCAGGTGGCGATGAATGTCCGCAGTGACGTAGTCCCGGAAGTTCGAATCCTGCATGAAGATCAGGGGGTGCCCTGTCGAACCGCCGGTGGTGAGCTGGCTTAGCTGGGAGCGTCGGCTGCTCTCGGTGGTGAGCATATCGTCGAAGTTCTCACGAATGATGGCCTTGGTCAGAATCGGCAGCTTGCGCAGACTGGCTGGTTCAGCGAGCACGTCGTCGGGCTGGAAACCGAACTGGTCGAACTGGCGATGATAGTACGGCACGTGCTCGTACGCGTAGGTCAGTAGACGATGCAGTTTGTCCTTCTGCAAGGCCAGCAGGTCGTCTCTGCTGAACCACTGCGTTCGATCTAACTCGTCCAGCCGATCCAGGACGCGGCGGCCGGTAGCCAATTGATGAAGCTGCATAATAGGGCGACGAGGCAACGGGCTCATGGGAATCTCCTTTCATCAAACGTCTCAAGTGTTAGCCAACACCTGACGAATACCGTCGGCTATGTAGTGGGTCTGTTGCTCGGTCAGACCTGTATGAACGGGCAGGCTCACCGCTTCGCGACCTGCCTGCTCGGCACGCGGATAGGAATCCCGCGCATAACGCTGGAATCTCGTCAGGTTGGACAGGTCATTGAAGACGCGGGCGGTCTCAATGCCTCTCGCCCGCATCTTCTGAATGAAGTGAATGGCGTCTCGATTCTTGACCCGCACTGGGTACAGGGCATAGGACGCACCCTCCACGACTGGTGCAGGCGTGAGGTTCGAGATACCGTGCAAAGCTTCGTCATATCGCTTCGTCAGGGTCTGGTGGCACGAGCAAACCCGGTCTGCTTTCCGCAATTGAACCAATCCCAGACGTGCCTGGAAATCGGTGAAGCGCGTCGCGAAATCGCCGGGGATCAACGACGCAGGATGACGAGCGCCGTCGCTCGACGGGCGTAGGCGCGATGTCAAGGCGTGCAATCCCTTCTTGGAAAAACCCAGTCGCTGGGTCATGCCATAGACCGTCTCATGGGACACCAGGTAGTGCCACATCAACAACATCCATCGTTTGACCCACTCCTTGGACGGCAGATCGTTCATCGCTTCGTCGCGATAGGACCGCAGTCTCTCATACAGCGCGGCGTCACTCGTGATCATTGCGCCACCACGGATGGTGAACAGTGGTTTGCCGGGGCCAAAGCTGAACAGGCCAACGTCACCCCGTAGCCCTCCCAGGTCGTGTACCGAACGAGGGAACATCAAGGCTGCGTCTTCCACGATGATGACACTCTTGTCTGTGGCTATCTCGCGAATGGCATCCACGTCGGCAGGATAACCGAACATGTGGGTCGCGACAATGACCTTCGTCTGGGTGGTGATTGCCGACTTCAGAGCGTCCAGGTCCATGTTGTAGTCGGACAGGTCGATATCTGCGAATACCGGCGTGTTGCCGGTCGCGACGACCACTTCTGGCATGATCCTGCACGTGTAGGCCGGCAGGATGACCTCCGCGCCTGTCAGGTTCAGGACCTTCAACAGCGCGTAGAAGGCCGCGTGGCCATAGGCAAACGCCAGGCCGTGGCGAGCGCCGGCCACGGTGGCCACTGCGTCCTCAAACTCACGCCGGGTAGCCCGCGAGCGCAGTATGGATGAGATATCTAATGCGTTAAGATCGGGACTTGTTCTGTGTATCATGCGCGCTCTTGGAACTAGAGGTGGATGCTATCGGGATGACCAGATCCGGTCCGTGATCGTCCAGCAGTCCCTCAGCAAAATCGTTCACAGATCGAACAGCCAGGTGGCTTAGCCCTAGCGTTGTGTAGCGTTCCTCCCACCTCTCCTTTGTATCAGTGGTCACACTGTCCAGGTCATCCACCACGATAAGGCCGTATAGCTCTTTCCGCCGATCATCCACCACGATGCAGGGGTTCTCTTGCAGGAATGTGGATACGGCAGGTGTGACACGCTGGACCTTGAGCCAAATTCGCCTGTGTAGCTGAGGCGGGATGCTCATCGCTGTGCCCCACTTGCGCTTGTATCGAAATTGACCCGCATCCAAGAAAGGCTCGGTTCCCAGGAAATTGACCGCTTCGTAGCCGTTTTGATTGGCCCAATGGACTGCTGTGTAGTAGAGCGTCGACGCGGCTCCGTCTCGCATGAGTTGTGTATCGGCGTCCCGCACTCCCATGATCTGAGCGATGACCGTGTTCTGCTGCAGATAACAGATCAATCCCGACACCCATTCGTCGTCGCGTTCCACTCGGAATAGCCAACCGTGCTGGAAATACTGATGTGCCTTGGCGATGGACATAGGGGAGGAGAGCTCTCCATGTCTCCCGTCCATCGTAGGCCAATACATCTGATGGTAAAACTCCTCGAAATCCTGAGGGTCGTGACTCACTCTGTATGTGTAGCCGTGCTTTCGTACTAGCCGCAGTTCATGAGTCCGAACGGTTTTGAACAGGCGACTCCGGACGTCCTGCCAGTCTCCCCGCACATCCAGAATGGGGAATACGTAATGGGGTAGGACGAGCGCATTCTGGCGGGGCAATCTGTGTATCAGTCGCTGATAGGCCTCGACGATGACGATGTCGCCGGGGAGCCCGTCTACCAAGCGGTCAGTGCGCCAGAACGGAGCCTGTCCAACTTCCCGCTCCACGGGGTCCTCTTCGAACAAGATGCTCTTCAGATACGGCTTCGCGAGGTTCAGACCGACGTAGGTTACGGATAGAGGGCCTCCCTGACCTTGCCCCTGTAGTTCATAGATCGGCAAATGGGGTTGCGACAGAAGGCGAACGATTTCCTTTCCCTCGTGCAGATAGGGCTCTATAGCACGGTTTACGAAAGAGGGACTCGTCAATCGTGCTTTGATCCATGCGCTGCGCAGGAATTCACGTATGCTGTTCACATCTTCTCTCCCTTGACCCAATGGCTCCCAATCGCCCCTACAAAGGCGTCATTCTGATGACGCTCCATCGCCCCTACAAAGGCGTCATTCTGATGACGCTCCATCGCCCCTACAAAGGCGTCATTCTGATGACGCTCCATCCTGGTACCAGCATCGGCTTGTGATAAGTCACGCCGTGGTGCATCATGTGGCGCTTCCAGGCAGGCCCACGCGCTCGATGCTAGAGAAATCTGCGATAGGCCGCATAGCCCCATTGACTCAACTGCAGTAGAGCTGGGGCGTGGATACAGGTGTTGCGGCCATAGCACACCAGATCGCCCCTGAACTTAGCCTTGAATTTGCGTGGGCCGTATTCCTCGTCGGGTTTGCCTGCCCCGCCAAAATCATACACCTTGTAGTCGTTTTCTATGCTCCACTCAAGGATGTGCCACATCAGCAACTCGTTGGGCACATACGCTCCGTACTCGCGATCCAGCCCGCCGTACCAACCGTAGACCACGTCCCTGTACAGCAACTCCACCGAGATGGCGACAATGGCTTGATCCACACGGGCCACCGTGAACCGCACCATGTTCTTCGGATACAGCACGTCAAAGGTGGCTTCGAAGAGAGATTTGTCAGCCAGGGGAACGTCGGCGGAACTGTACGTCCGACGCAGCATGTCGTAGCAGGTGTCCACTCCCTCCTGTCCCTTCACCTCTTCCATGATGACGTCGCCCCGTCGAAGCCCGCGCCGTATATTCTTGCGCGTGCGGCGTCCAATGCTGCTGAGCAGGTCATCGGGCGAGCGATCCAGGTCGATCAGGTAATCCAGGTGATCCTCATAGACGAAATTGCTTTCTTTCAAGGCTGGCTGCAGGCCACTCACGTCCGACAGATTGCGCAACTCGGTGAACAGGGCACCGTCCGTGCCCTCTCGCCTATAGACCTCCAACAGCGCGGACAACGCGTCCGTGCCCTCGGGACCGGGGGCACACAGTATGCCACCGTAGGCTACAGCACGGGTGGTGAGCCGGTGAAGCAATCCCCCCATGAGCGTGATCTGCACCGCTGGCAGTAGAGCCAGTGGTCGCCCATCGCCATCCACGGCCGCCCACATCATCGGTCGGTGTCCCTCGGCTTTGTCAAAGACCTCAAACATCTCTGGGGTGTGAAACACATTGCCCTGTGGGTGGTTGTCGACGAACTCTCTCCACAGGTGCTCATCCAACTGTTGGACAATCCTCACACGCTCTCCACACATATCTCCCCCATCGTCCCTACAAAGGCGTCATTCTGATGACGCTCCATCGCGCGCTCCAAGCGGAAGCCTATCTGGTACCCAGCCGATCTACAAGTGTGGCGTATTCCGCGCCTATCTTGGTCCAGTTATGCTGCTGGTTGAACCTCTCACTTCCGCGTGCCAGCTCTGCCATGTGCTCTCGATTCTCGTGCAGCCTGCGAATGCAGCGAGCCAGATCTTCGGCATCCCCGGGCTCGAAGAACTCAACCATCGTGTCACTGAAGAGGGTCTCGATGGCGGTCGTTCGTGAAGCGATGGACGGCATGCCAAGAGCCGCGTACTCCATCAACTTGGTGGGGAGCAGGCCGTCTGTGAAGGCATCGTTCCGGTAGGGAACGATGCCGACGTCAGCTGCCCGGATGATCTTCGGAAGTTCCTCCGCCGGGCGGATATCGTTGATCAAGTCCACGTGTTCTTCCAGATCAAGTTCCTGAATGAGTCGCCTCAACTCTGGCACGTGCCTGCCCATCCCCAGCACGGTGAGGTGAACGTTAGGAATCTCGCGTCTGACCAAGTCCACAGCCCGAATAGCCAGATCCAGCCCGTACCGGGCAACGATTGTCCCATGGTAGATCATCCGAAACGCCGAGTCTTCAGGCTGCCGGGGTTGATCGTGCTCCATTGTCCCTACAGAGGCGTCATTCTGATGACGCTCCAGAGGATGGAATATGCTCTGATCAGCCACGTTCATCACCACGCTGCATTTCTGAGGGGGCACGCCTCGCTCGATGAGTGCCTGTCTCCAGTGTTCGCTGACCGTTATCACGTGATCGGCAAAACGGCACGAGACCCGCTCTTGCCACCGAACCAAACGCCCAGCCAGGGTACTTCCGTCTTTTCCAAACCGGCCCGCGTAGAACTCGGGCATAAGGTCGTGAAGATCAAGGATGATGGGAACGCCTTTCAGCTTGGGGATCAACGCACAGAACACCAGGAAATCAGGCAGGTTGTGCACCTGGATGGTGTCGTAGGATCTCTGCCTGTGTAGTCGCGTCAATCGGGTACCGGCCGATATGAAGAAACGCGCGTAATTCAGAAACCGCCGTCTAAGTCCACCTTTCTTCCCGAGGCGCAACGGGAACCGGAATTCCTCGCGGTGAATCTGCACGCCCTGATGGGCGTCCGAGGCTGGTTCATCAGGGAAGCGTATGCAGATGACGTCCACTTCGTAACCGCGGCCGATCAATGCCTCCGCCTCCCGCTGAACTCTCGTTTCGCCCAGTGGGTATCCGGCGTAGACAACCATGCAATGACGTTTGGGCTTGCTCTCTGTCACAGTTTGAACCTCCCGCGAAGCTTGGTGTGCTCCCTTTTGATTACTAACCAACCACCAGAAGGAAGCGCCCAAAGCCAAGACGAACCACAGCCATCGTCCCTAAGAAGGCGTCATTCTGATGACGCTCCATGCGTCCCCTGAGAAGGCGTCATTCTGATGACGCTCCATGCGTCCCTAAGAAGGCGTCATTCTGATGACGCTCCATGCGTCCCTAAGAAGGCGTCATTCTGATGACGCTCCATGCGTCCCTAAGAAGGCGTCATTCTGATGACGCTCCATGCGTCCCTGAGAAGGCGTCATTCTGATGACGCTCCATGCGTCCCTAAGAAGGCGTCATTCTGATGACGCTCCATGGCTAGCTGATGAAAGCTCGTAAGAAAAAGTCCCACAGAGTGAACGCGTCTATGTCACCCGTGATAGACAGAGCACTCTGTGTGCCATCGGGCCAGCGGGCTAGGCGTATCAAGGGCGAGGTTTCCTGCTCCAACTGCGCGAGCAGTGGACGCTCGTCCTCGGCGGCGAAATCCGTCCGATCAAGATAGAACGCGTATGAGCGGGCATCGGCCACGCGTGCAGTGAGGTACCCCTGCTGACGCAGGAAACTGACCAGTGAGTCAGGGCTACCAGGGGATACGCCGATGAGGGGCAACCTGTCGGCCTGGAACACGAAGTCGTTGGCCTGCACCCGACGATAGCCCCGATTCCAGGGCTGGGTGGGCGCCTGGACTGACAGGCCACGAGCCAGAACCACCGCTCCCCGGGGCCCGTCAACGGTCACTCGGGAGGAACCCTCGCCCGCCTCCGTCACCCGGTACGTCGTTTCAGCCCGCGCGCGCCACCAATCGGCGATCTCATCCAGCCGGGCAATCCACACGGACGGCGATAGGGAGCGAGCCTTGGCCAAGACGGCCCGCAGCGCCTCCCTGCAGAGCGTGATTCGCTCTGGATGTAGGCCCAGCGTGAACATCTCTCCCAGTTCGTGGGAGCGCTGGAGCACTTTCAGCCACAAGTCAGCCATTGGACCCGCCTCAGCCAGGCGGAATCGTTCGACCAGAGCCTCGTCATCCGGCAGACTATACGGAATCCGCAGCAGGCCGTCAGTCAGCCGGGGCAAGGACGGGTAATCGTCGGCTGAGCGTGCTCGATAGAAGCCCAGTGCCTGGCGGTAGGCCTCCGTGTCGAAATCATCCACGACGCTCCAGGCCAGCGCCTGGCTGCTGTCGTAACTGAACCCCAGCGCAGACAGGGCCTTTAGTGTGTCCGGACTCCAGCGCAAATACGGGCAGCGGAAGCCGCTACACCGCAGATGATCCCCTTCAAACGCCTGGCGAGCCTGGATCATGTGCTCCGTTTGTTGATCCAGTGACAACTGTGAGTAATCCACGTGATGATAGCCGTGGATCGCGAATTCGATGCCTTGGTCCTGGTATTTCTCCAGCCTGCCCCTGCTTCGCGCGAGCGTGGAGGCGGTTAGCGGAAAGGTAGCGCCGCAGTCGAACGCTTCCAGTACCCGCGTGAATATCCCCAGTTGGCGATCCATCCTGGCGGAGGTCAGCCCGTAGCGCCGCCCAATGGCCAGGGATCGCTTGAGCAGGTTGGGTAGACCTTTGCCTTTAACGGCTACGGCGAGCGGATTGTTCACGTGACGACCTCTCGTGTGGATGCATAGATAATCGCAATCGAACGTCAGGACACGCCTTGCAGGTTCTGGCTAGCGTACTCACTGACTGTCATGAACGCCGTGTCAGGACAAGCCGCCATATAGGCGAAGAGCTCCCGAGAACTCTTGAACAGGGTCTCCCCATCCATCCTGAGCAGCAGGTTTCGAAGGAGAAAACCATGGGTTCGGACGTAGCTGGGAGACAGCAGCTTGGGACTGAAGTATCGCAGCGTTGGCTGACAGTCTTCCTCGGGTACGATGAACTCGGTGGGATGTGATAGGTAGACGATGGGCTTGCCCGTGCGCTTGGACTCCTCGTACAACAGTCTGAAGAAGAGCTTCGTAACTGGAACCCGCAGCACGTTCAGCGTCTTGGATAGGAAGGGAAGCCCCAATGCCGAGAGCGGCACTTCCCAAATCGGTAGATCCCCTCGCTTGAACGGGTTGGCACGATGGGGGCGGTACGGACGTCTGGGGGCTACGAGCCATCCCTTGTTGATGAGATTCGAACTGACGAGGTCCAAGCGCTGCGAACAGATGGAGCTGTCTGCCAGGTATCCGTTTTCGGCCAATAGCTGCAGCGTAACGGCAGAGATTTTCACGCGAGGGCTGCGGAAAGCGCGGATTGGGCTGTCCGTCAGTGCCTCGAGCTTGGCGGTTGCTTGCTTGATGTAAGCGCGCTGGATTGCCTCCGGCATGCGATCGTATTCTTCGTCACCGGCGTGATTCAGACCGTGACAGCCGATCTCGTGGCCCGTCGTCCGCATTCGCTCTATCTCGCTGGGGTATTCGTGCGCAAAATCGGCAGTGAAGAAGAATGTGGACCGGACATCCAGTTCCTGGCAGAGATCCATAGCCATCTTGAGAGCAAGTCGCCGGTCCTCTGGCGTCGCCCATCGGTCAGGATCAACGTCCCAGGTGATTAGTATGGGTACATGAGTGTTGTTGAGCATTGTAGTTGGTTGATCGTCGCAGGCATCTATGGAATCATCGCGACAAACCCGTCACACTGTGACAGGCCGTCCTATCTGGCACTGGCATCATTGTACACAGCCAAGGTGAAAGAAAAGTATCAAAAGAGTGAATGTAGATTCAGACGAGACACAGAGAAGAATCCCGCCGCGAGCGGCAGGATTTCCGCGGACACATCGCGTCCGCCGGGAGAAGCCTGGCAGGAGTCACGTTCCTGGCTCCATGGGGAATCCTTGCGTTCTACACCAGTGGTTCATTGGTGCGTATGCCGTTCCTGCGTACGATATACGCGGGTACGCCCACTACCGTGCAGTTCTCCGGCACGTTCTTGACGACGACAGCGTTTGCTCCGATCTTTGAGCCATCGCCAACAACGACATCGCCGATGACTTTCGCGCCGGCATTGATGACTACGTTGTTGCCTATTGTCGGACAGTCAGTCTTGTTCGAGTATCCGACTGATACCTGTTGGTTTATCCAGCAGTTCTCCCCGATCTTCCTGGCCGAGATCACTGTGCCAAACCCGTGCTGGATGAAGAGCCCTGGTCCTATGTCTGGGGTGGCAATACATAGGTTGGGCATGGGTCTGCATAGAAATCTGAACACTTTCCCCGCTATTCCCGATCTGTAGTAGAAGAGGGATCTGTATTCGGGGTAGAACACCATCAGATAGACAAAGGTCCACAAGACGTCCCTTCCTCGGCCGGGCTCTTGGTTCAGTATGATTTTCGCCCATCTTCTCGTGTCCAACACGATCGTCTCATGATTTGGCGACAACCTCATGACCAGCACGTGTGGCCAAAGCCGAGCGAGATTCAGGGCCAGGAATACCTTGATGAGCGTTCTTCTATTCACAGCTAAACCCCTCGGTGCCGCTTGCATCGCGGCACGCAGCGCGTGGGCCTGCCTGGAAGCGCCACGTTGCGCTCAACACGCTGACGGCACCCGTCAGATTCGCAAAGATGCCATTCCGATGGCGTGCCTTCACCTTCCAGAGGCGCCATTCTGATGGCGCGCCGATAGCTTCACAAAGGCGCCATTCCGATGGCGCGCCAAGTCTGCCGCCTATTCCCGGGACCCGCTTGCTCACCCTGGCGTCGCGCCAGGCTACTGCCATCAGCCGCTTGACGGCCGGTTGTAGGCCCACGTGACGAGTTTGTCTATGGGACGAGAGATGAGACGGCACAGGAAGAATATAAGCAAGATGTACAGGCCACCCAGAGCGAGAACGACGGCGGGATTGATCGGAACCCTGAGTGGTGGGCCGATGAGGAACTCCATGATCGGATAGTGTATCAGGTACATGAGATATGACTTGCTTGAAAGCGCGTTGAGCATCTCGCCCACCGCCGGGATTGCGGCTCGGCTGATCCACCCACCGTTCAAGAGCACTAGGAAGTACCCTATCGACGTAAGCAAGTCGTTGAAAGTCTTCCCCAATGGCACGTATGTGCGCAACACCCAGGAGCCGGCTATCAGCCCCACGCCCAGCAGCAATGCCTTGAGGCCGATCAAGTGGCGGAGTTTCTGGGGATCTCGGTTCCTCACGTAGGCCAGCACCATGCCCAACGCAAACTGCACCATCTCGAAGGTGAACAGATCGGCTGCGTGTCCTCCTGACCACCCAATCCAAACTGAAGCCATCAGTGTGCCGTAGGTGACCAATGCCGAGATGAGTAACAACACCCACGGTCCCCATTTCTCCAGGATTTTGATCAACACAGGGAAGCTGACGTACAGGCCGATGATAATGGGCATGAACCAGAGCGGCGGATTCCACCCCCAACTTGGCGGGTAGAAGTTCCGGGTGAACGTGAGATGTGCGAGCAGAGAGGCCCACGAAAACCGCATGTCAACAGACGCGTATAGATACGAGCCGATTATCCCCAGCAGGAACGAGCATAGGACGAAGATCAGGTAGGGGATGACGATCTTGGTGATTCGTCTCCATGCCCATCTCTTCCAGCTCCACTCGCTCTTGCCATGTTTCAGGTACGAGAGGGTCAGCCCAAAACCGCTCAGAATGAAGAAGAGCTGGACGAACGGGCCCACTGCGACAGCGAAAGCGCTCGCCAGTGAATATAGCGGAGCGGGGGTACTCGCAAACCTCATATAGCTCGTCCAGTTGTCGAAGAACACGCCAATGATGGCGATCCCCTTGAGCATATCCACCCAGGTGAGATCGACCGAGATGTCCTGCGTGTTGGCATCCGCACGCCTGCGCATAGGCCGGGCCCGACCGACGGCCACGGAGTCGCTCGATTTGTCGCCCATAGCTTTCTCCTCCGAGTTCCGAATCGCTACAGCACTTTCCGGATTTTCAGCACAACCACACCCACAATGCTCAGCACACCGACGATGACCAGGAGAATCAGCCAGGTTGGGCGGGCAGGTGTTGGGGGCGTCACCTGCGCGTCTTCCTCAGGCGTGGCGCCCGCGCTAACCTGCGTGGAATCCGGCTGCTGTGTCGTGGCCTGGGGTGTCTGCTCTGACACCGGCTCCGGAGTCGCTGTTTCGACGGCGGCCTCGCTAGGCGCGCCGCTGACGGTGGCAGTGATAGATGTAGGTATGCTGAATACCTCCATAGCGACGATCGGCTGCGTGTCGATGCTATGCACTCCGCCGTCGCGTACAAAAACCAGGTCCCCGCCTAGATCCCTCGAAGGCTGGGAAAGCACAGAGACCGCCTGACGGACACCTGCATCAGTCACCCCCGTGGCGATCACCAGGGCGTGCTCTCCCGCGTTGTCCCACGGGGAAGTCAGTTCCTGCGCCAGCCCCAGGTCCGCACCCGGCGGAATGCCATAGATTGGGCCATCAATGCTCTGGTATATATCGTTGCTGTCCACTAGAAACGGTTGGGGAAGATGGGCGTTGGCGCTGCGAATGAGTGGGTTCGTCGTGGGCAAACCGATAGCCATGACGTGGTAATCCGACAGCGAAGCCTGATCGGCGTCCACACCAAACGCAACCTGCGGTATGAACGTCTTGCTCTCGGAACCACTCCCCACCAGGGATGCAATGCGCAGCAGCCCCTCAACATCTGTCAAGCTGGGATCCTCGGGCAACGCAAAGAGGACGTTCGTCATATCTCCAGGGGTGTTGAGTGGATACGGGAACCGGACCAGATCGAAGTCCATCTGAGTCGGTCGGAAATCAAGACTCAGGAAGGAATCCGCGTAGATCTCCGCCCAGTAGGGATTCCCTCGTGTCACTATGCACGGATCCAGATAGTCAATGGTGGCCTGGACACGAATCCGGTTCGTGCCGGGTCGAACGGCCATTCTGTTCAGGGGTACCAGCAACCAGGCATCATTGAGGTTCGCATCGTCGAGAACAGCACCCCCTATGGGCACGTTGTTCAGGGTGACTTTGATCCCGCCCCCGACGGCGGACACAATCTCAGCGTGTGCCAGGTGCAAGGCGAGATGAGAACCCTCACCCAGAGTAGAGCCTGGTGGGAAGTCAAACACGTACTCCCGCGCCTCCAGTTCAACCACGTTTAGCTCAGAGTTTCCGTATCCCAATGAGACAAATGGGATGTTACGCTCATACGTGGGCGCAGCGTCAGGCAGTGGGTTCACGCCTTCAATGACGGCCGTGTTTCCGCTCATACCGGGGAAGTAGTTCCGCGGGTTCAGGCCGCGCGCGGCCTTGAGCACTGCCTCATCGCTCAATCCTGTCACAACCACCACCACGCGACGTGCATCCACGGGAGATACGATCTCTTGCAGCACGCCGGCATCCTCTGCAACCGCCTCCTGCCCTTGGACGAAGAACGTGCCAGACTCCTGCTCTGGAGAAACGACGGCTTCCTCATCCGCGCCCTCCCCGATGTGGGTTGAGCGCGTGTCTCCATTCAGGACGATTCCCTGTTGGTCGAGAAGCGTGGCCGTATGCCGGAAAGAATCCGACGAGGTGTTGGACTTCACCCGCACCACGACCGACGTCGAAGCCTGTTGACCCGCTGCAAGCTGGCCGACATCCCAGCGAATCTTGCCCGATGCGACCTGCCTGCACGCCGCACCACACTCCAGGAACTCCACGCCAGCGGCCGGAAACCGATCCTCGACAATCACCGAGAGACCAGTGGCGCTTGTGTTTTCGACGGATAGCGTGTAGGTCAGCACCGAACCCTTGGAGACCGTCGTCGGCATCTGGCTCGACAGCGCCAACTGCCGTTCGGCCAGCGCTATCGGCAGGTTCAGTTGCCCGATCATCGGGTTATCGTCTGGTTGGCCCAATACGAGCAGGTGCTCGGCGGCCCGGCTGGAAGCGAGTTGCTCGGAGGCCACCGTCACGCTGATTGGTAGTTGGTGGGACGTCAATTGCCCCAGTCGTGCAGCGACCACCGCCGCCGCGCGAACGTCAGCCTCATCGAACGCATCGGGGAGGACAAAGCGCACGTGGCTGGGCTCAAAGGCATACCTCTGATAGATGAGGCTGGGAAAGCGCGCCAAGTCAACCGACAGTGGGCGCTCCGTATAGGCCAGATGCAACGAGGATGTGTTCTTGATCGTCAGGACACTGCGCAGAACCAGTTCGCAGGGGGCAATGACGTCAATGGAGACCTCAATGACGTTGGGGCGCGTATCCTCCGACAGCCGGAACTGATCCGCAGGCAGCTCAACCTGCAGGCGTCGGGCTGTCGGAGTCAGTACCTCATCAACTTGCAGGATCTCATTGTTGAATCGGACCTCTACGAGCGCCGGGGGATAAGCTACGCCTTCAGGCAAGTGAATCCGGTACTCGAAGTCCAGAGTGAGATAGTTGCCCTGCTGTATCTCCCAGCCGATTGGCAGATTGAAGGCGTAGTACGTGCTGGAAGTGGTCTCCGACAACCTCACGTCCTGGTAGCCGAGCATCTCGAGTGTGACGTCGTATTCACCTACGGACTGTGCATGTCCGTGCTGTGCAAACCCCGACAGCAACGTAAATGCGAGTACGATAGAAATCCACAATCTGCATGTTTTATTGCTCATTTGTCTTTCTCCCACTGAAATGCATCTGCTGTCTGTGGTGGGCCCGTCTCGCGCGCTTGCGAGGCGTGCCCTACAAAATCCCTCACGATCACAGGTAGATGGATAGAGAACCCGTTGGCGCACAGGTACCCAGTTCGAGATATCACCCCACTGACGATTGTATCAATCTCGACAGTGTTGCGGATCATTCGCGGGGCGTCCGCAGTGACAATTACTGAGTACGTGACGTCCACCGCTGATGATCCTGTCAGCGCGCCCTGCCAATGCAGGACTCCATTCGTTTCCGTGACTGCCCCGCTTGTCGCGTGCAGTGTATCCGCCACATACGATACGCCACCCGGGATGACATCTGTCAGTCGCAGGGTGTGGGTTACTGGCTCATTGCTGACCAGCCGGATCGTAAACACAGCGGTCTCGCCGTGCTGCGCCACGGGCGGGGCGGCGAATTTGCGGGTTAAGCTGAAGTCAGGTTCAGGCCGCTGGTACGTTGCGCTGCGACGCAAATCGTGACGGCCCGTCGGCCAGGGCAATCTGGTGGGCTCATAGGGAGTTGGGACGTCCCAGGCGACGACCAGGCCCGCCCTGTTGACTGCCAGAACCTCCAGATCGCCATCGCCATCCAAGTCCGCCAGTGTGGGGGCCGCACGAACGCCGGGGGTGCTGACGGGCAAAGGAAAGCCCGACATGACCGCCCCATCGGGCTCCAGCCCCCATACGCCTACCGGGCCGTCCCTGTCGCTGTACCGCTGTAGGGGAACGTACGTGCCGAAGACGACCTCCAGGGCACCGTCTCCATCTACATCCCCGATCACGGGTTCACTGGCGAAGAGGGTCGCCCCTTGAGTGTAGTTGAACGCCCAGAGGACTGTCCCGTCGGCCCTGTAGGCTCGGATCCAGCCATCGGGAGTGGCGACGACGATCTCAAGCTGACCGTCAGCGTCCAGGTCAGCCACTGCTGGCGCCAGGCGCGGCTGTTCTTCGTGCGTCAGGATTCCTGCGCCCAGCGCTGCTGTCTCCCAGCCGGACAGCCGCGTGCCGTCGGGTTCCAGCACCAGCAGCCCACTGTTGACAGGACTCCCCCCATCTCCAGGGTTGAACACATTGCCCATCGCAATGTATTCCACCGTGCCGTCGCCATCGATATCCGCGATGGCCGGAGCGCCATTGCTGTATTCCAGGCGCTGGTCTGTGTAGTACTCCCCGTCGTTGCCGTTCACGAAGGTGGTGATCGGCCAGCCGGACAGAGCGCGCCCGTCAGCAGCGTAGGCGTTGAGATAGTGATGGTCCCGACCCACGATGACGTTACTGCGTCCGTCGCCGCTTAGATCGCCCGTTGCGATAGCGCCATAGATGCCGGCAATGGTGTGCGAGGCAGGCCAGTCCCCGCTGACCAAAGAGCCGTCGGCGTGCCAGGCATACAGATCGGGGGTTGCGGGTGGATTCGCTCCAAAGTAGGCGGCGTTGTTCGTCGTGCTGGCCAGGATCTCCAGATCGCCTTCTCCATCGATATCCGCCAGCGCGATGGAGCTGACCCAGGACGAGTTGGTGGAGTACTGGGTATTCCAGGCTACGCTCTGTGGCCAGCCAGCCAGGGAGGTGCCATTGTGATGCCAGATGAACACGCGTCCCTGCGCTCCCGTGAAGGGTGCTTGAGTGCCCGCAGCGATCTCCATATCCCCATCGCCGTCGAGGTCTGCTACAGCCAACTGACCGACAATGCCCCGATCCCCGGTGGCCAGGGGAAAACCAGATAGCGGGTCACCGGCGTCGTCCCAGCCATCCACGTAGCTCCCCCCGCCCACCAGTACCTCGTTGTCCCCGTCCTCGTCAATGTCTGCGACGGTCGGAGAGGAGAAGAACACCCAGCCCGAGGCAAACATCGGAAAACCGGGCTGAAGCGGGTATGTCGCCGGCGCGTCCAGGCTGAGGTCGAAGTCGTCGAACCAGAAGGTACCCGTGGTGTCCGTCCAAAGGTAGATCCGCAACCGAATTGTGTCCGCGTCGGGCATCGTCTGAAATCGGTACGTCGCGCGCGTCCAATCGTTGGTGCCATCTCCGATATTGACGTACGCGTTCAGGCTGGGACCGACCCGGACTCCGCCGCCGGTGTACTGGTATATGCCGACCCGGGGATACCAGGTGGCGTACTGTGTGCGCATCCAATAGCTCAGCGTGTAGACTGTCGAAGGTTGTACCGATACATAGGCAGACCACAGGCTGGCCGTCCCGCTCCCAGAGCTGCGGCTAACGCGAGCGGAACGTTCGCCGCTGTGAGCGCCCCCGCTGTCCCAGGTCCAGTCTGTGCCAGGCCACTGCCAATCGTCGGGTCCACTGCTGGGAAAGACCTCGAAGCCCCCGTTAGGAAATGAGTTGGGCTCGGCTCGTGCGGCAGTAGAACGCAGCCCAACCGCCATGAGAACGAGGACTGCCGGCAGCCAGAACACCCGTAGCCGGGGTATGCCCCATTCCGCCTGTGTTCTCTGCTGGTCTACAGTCCGCATGTCTCGGCCCCTGTCAATCAAGACGCACACAACTGCTTGTAGACGTCAACGACGCGCTGGCTGACCAGTCGGGAATCGAGATGGGCTACACGTCCACGCCCCTGGGTGCGCTGCCGCTTGCTGAGCACCTGCAGCAGGCCCTCGGCAACAGCGGGGGCATTGGGCTCGACGATATGACACCCCTCAACCCCTTCGACGACCTCCGCCACATCCCCAACATCCACGGAGACGACCGGCAGGTTGCACGCCATTGCCTCTTTGATGACCGTGGGCGACCCTTCAGTATATGAGGTGAGCACAATCGCGTCACAGGCATTCATGTACAGTGGCATGACTCGATGGGGTTCGTTCGCCACGACGACCAACTCAGCCTCCGGACACTGTTCCTGCACCAAGGCCACCGCCTGTTTGGTCATAGAGAAACGTTTGACAGGTTGCCAATACTGGCCGGCCCACAGGATCAATGGCTTGTCCGGTGGAAGCCCTAACTCCTCGCGGGCCTCAGCCTGCGGCATAGGCCGCATGTCTTCCAGATTTATTCCCCCCGGGATCACGACGGTTCGATCGTCCTTGAACACTTGCCACATCTCCTTGGAGACGACGATCACCCGGTCGAACAACGGGTGGAGCAGATGGGAAAGCGTCGCTTCCCAGGATTGGGATAGCACATCGGAGCCGTGATGCGTGAGGATGACTGGCGAGCGCCACTGTAGCCTGGCCACGGCTCCCGACTGCACGTAGTGTGCGTGTACCACGTCATACTTGGACCTCAGGATAGTCCGCCAGAAGCGAAACGTGCCCCACAAGTAATCCAGCTTGCTCTTGCGCCCGTTGATGAAGCAGACGTCCACCTCCACACCGTTTGCTCTCAGGAACTCGACCTGGGTGTGGATGAAGGTGCCATAGGCTGGCTCTTCGGCAGTTGGATACATGTTGGTTACGACTAGTGCTCTCATTCGACATCAATCTCGGATCATGCACAACCCACGCACAGAACTGCCCGAACTGAGCCTCTCCGTCGCGCGTACTAGCTCCCAGACTGCGCGGCCTGGAATGCCTTGAGCAATCTGCTCGCCTGATTATACCAGGTGAAGCTAGTCTGTACCCAATCTCGTGCCTCTACACCCATCCTTTGCCTGAGCTCAGGGTTAGTTGCCAGCAGGATTATCGCTTCCCGCATGGCGTCCTCACTCCCTGCCTCGAACAGCAAGCCATTCTTGTACGGAATGACCATCTCCTCGGTGATCGAGTTCCCGCTGGGTGCGATAACTGGCTTGCGCATGGCCATATACTCGTAGATCTTGATTGGCGACATATATGGGAGGGTGCTTGGCAGGATAGCGATGTCCATAGCGTTCAGGTAGAGAGGTACTTCGGAATGCGGTACGCCGCCTGGGAAAGTGAAGCGATCTGCCAACCCACGTTCGCGGGCCAGGCTTTCCACGCTTCCGCCTGGATCGTAGCCCACCAGGATGAAGTGGGCATCGGGGAGTACTTCGGCGACGGAGAAAGCCACCTCCACGAAGAAATCCAGCTTGTGCCAGCGCGCGAATCCGCCCACGTAGCCGATGACGGTCTTGTCGGTCAGACCGTATCTCTGGCGTACTTCCATCGAAACGGCATCGGGATCGAACCGGGTGCAATCCACGCCGTTGGGCACGAAGTGTATGCGATGATCGGGCACGTTTTCGGAGCGAAGCTGTTTCTCCATGTCCCGCGAGACGGCGATCAGACCGGTGGCTTGAGCGAATACCCGCTTCCGAATGTATTGAGCAATGAGCTTGAGACTCCGATCAGAGTACCGCTCGCCTTCCCATATCGGTGTGATGTCATCGAGGAAGACCGGTATGCCATACTTGCGGCTCAATCGGACACCTACCTGCCCGTAGCGCACGTGCTGCTGCAGAATGACATCAGGCTCTATCTCCTCGACCTGGGTTCTGATGTCCCGATAGAGCCTCCAATCATTGAGAATCTCATAGGCGTCCCGCATAGCGCCGGTGATTCTCGGCGGCAGGGAGCGCTTCAACGTTTTCCGGTATACGGTTCGTGCGCCCTCGGTCTTGGTCTGATCGCCCGCCATGAGCGGTATCACTTCGACACCTGCCTGTTCAAGTCCCTGCTTCAATCCCAGGGCACGAATCTGGGGCCCTGAGGACGTGGATAGCTCCATTCGCAAATTCGCACCCAGGTATAAGACTCGCATCCTCGTCTCCTTAAACCCCCGCCGTTCACTCAACTGCGCCAGGCCCACGCTTCAATCAGGAGTCACCTGTGGATCCACTATATCCCTCGACAGTATCAAGAAGTCTTCGTGTTGCCTCTCGAGCCCGCCTGCGGAACACCGGGTTGACACGCTCCAGGTGCGAGCGTATTTCGACTTCTTGACGGGACAGCGACACCAAGCGATCGCACAGCACAGCAGGGTCCATCAACTCCTGTCCTTTGACAAGCCAATCGAGGTGTCCGTACACGTCCTTGGCGATGCCCCTGGCCTTCATGCTGTAGCCTATACAGACAGTTGGGACACTGGACGAAATCGCAGCCAGAGTTGAGTGGGTTCGTGCCCCGGCGAACACACGCACCCGGCTGATCACCCACTTCGTCTGTGCCGCGTTCAGATCAGGTCCCAGCACCAGCACTCCGTCGGGCTCCTGAATCAACTGCGCGACGCGCTTCAAGAAGGCGTGGTCGTCGCGGTCTATGTCGCCACCCGGCGATATGACGTGGGGGATCAACAACACGGGCTGCGAGAAGCGACGCAACAGGCTGCGGACAACGTCTGCCGCGATTTCGGTCCACGCCGCGAGCGTGCCCTGCCCAGAGCTATTCAGTCTCTCGCGCGGGATGTAGCGGCGCTGAAGGGATGACAGGTTCAGGCCAATGCATCCCTCTGACAAGCATCTTTCGATATCAGCCGGCAACTCACACGTCGAGGGTATGAGGTGAAAAGCTGGGTCTGCTGCCAGCGTGACGTTCTCTTCCAAGCCAATACTGGCAAGATACGCCTGGGTCTCAGTTTCGCGGGCGCAGATGAGTGAAACCCGGCTGAGTTCTTGGGCGGCCCAGCGCTCGAACTCGGGGTTGCTCGAAAAGGGGCCCACGGAGGCCCCCCAAATGGCAACCGGCACCCCGTGCTTTAAGGCAATATGGTTGAGTTTGAAGCGGAAGTGTGGGACCCCGTAATCCAGCGTGTAGGTGTCGCCTCCGAGCATCAGTACCGCTTTGGCCTCCTGCAACGAACGGCGCAGTGTCCGCGATATCCCCGCGATGTTATAGGGCCGGTGCAACACCTTACGGGCGACCTGTTCCGTGAGCCAGGACAGGCTGTACCGCTTCAGTTGAGGAAACGGCTGATGGACGATGGCTGGATCGATCTCACGCGCTGCATCCTCGCAAGTTTCCCAGGCGAAGTAGTTGGATATGAAGCGGCACTCGCCAGCTTGCTCGCGCAGCAGCGCCGTCGTTCCTCGTACAATCGCCTCACAACCCCGGTTTGCGTACGGCCCGTTCCCTGCCAGGACGAAGCTGTCTGGTTTGGCCTCGGTCTTCATGTTGTTCCTTCTGAATGTGGTTCCTTTCGGTTAAGCCAGGAATGAGCCCGGCCCAGCTACTCCGCACCAATCGGCGCTTCCGAGCCTAGACTGCGGAAAAACAGCATGGACTCCGTGAGCTTTCGGGCCGAGACGGCTACCTGGAGGCTGTCGGGTGGATAACCGACGACGATCATCATCACGGGAACTTCCCACTTGGGGATTTTGCAGACTCTGCGGAGCGCAAGGTCCTGAGAGGAAGAGTGGCACACGTTGAGGCAGCAGGACGCGATTCCCCGAGCAAGCAGCGCGTAAACCAGCGTCATCGCAAACATGCCCCCATCTACGTAGGCTTGGTGACGCTCACCGGTGGAGATGAAGGCCCTGAGGTCTGCGGTGATCAAGAGCACGCGGTCTGCCAGATGACCAAAGCCGGCGTTGCCGTTCTGTTGATGAAGCACGAGGCCTTTGTCGTGCTCAGACGTGAACACGTGGACGCGCCAACACTGCCGGTTGCAGACGGAAGGGCTGCGCTGGGCCAGCCTGACTGCTTGGACGATCTCATTGTCGGGCACGTGGCGCTCGGTGAAGTTGCGCACGCTGTGCCGGCAATCGACGAAATGCTCAAAAAGCGTACCCGAGCACGTCTGCAGCGTCGCGGCGGTGATTGTGCGTGTGCCACCGGCGCTCAGGTCTTCCTCGGGTCTCTCGTAGTCCGCCAGGAACTTGTCAATGCGCCGCGCCAGGGCCGGCCGCGCCTGCGCCAGGGCCTCGCCCACGTGTGTGTGGTAGCGGACCAGCGAGGCGTAGCCACCGCGAAACACGACTGCGTCGCGGTCACCGGTGAGACTGTCCCATCTCTCCATGAGGTCAAGCACCGTCTCTATGTAGCCCAGCCCGAACAGCGGCTTCACCTCAGGCAGGGCCAACGCCTTCTCGATCTTGTGGTAGTAGAAGAACAACAATGCCTCTAGCTTCTGGCGATCGCGTGCGGAGCGATGGAATGAGTTCGAGAATCTCAAGTAACGAAGGTGACTGTAGAACGCGTCCAGATTATGCTGTACGAATTGGTACACCGTCCTCCAAACGCGCTTCAGCAGGGTTAATGCGGAGTTCTTTGCGTCACTCATGTTTCATCCTGCGCTGCATCTCAGACTTGAGGAATCGGCGATCATCCGCGCTGAGACCTAGAAAGAACACGGCAACCAGGTACGCAACGGAAACGAGCGCGCACGCACTGATGAGCTGTACCCATCCTGTCAGGCTCCAGTTCAGGGATATCAGGTAGGCCATTGCGCCGGCGGACAAGCATCCTACAACGCTGGTACCCAGAGCCGGCAGGAAAGCCCACCAAGACAAGCCCAGAATCCGCGCGTTGTAAAGCGGTGTGAAGAGCGCATTCTTCATGATCAGCACGATCGCCCCGGCGATAGCGATACTGATGTACCCCCAACCGGTCCACAGCGAAAGCGATACGGCCAGAGCAGCGTTGGCCAACCCCATCGCTAGCGTTACGAGCGCCGGAACGCGCACCTTGTTCGTGGCCACCTGTAGAGAGAACAGCGGTGAGACAGCCAGGTTGATGCACAGGTGTGCCACCAGTGCCACGACCAACGGGGATAGGTCTGAGAACTCGGGGCCTAACCACACTGTCAGGAGAGGTTTCCCCAAACCACATAGCAGCCCAATCGGCAGGGCTACCATGAGGCCCATGGATTTCACGGACAGACGAGAGAAGCGAGCGAGTCCAGACAGGTTGCCTTGTGCGTATAGCGTCATCACAATCGGCACCAAGACCGCATTGGCTGTCCCCGCTACGGCGCGCAACACGCTGGGGAATATTACCACAGCGCCGTAGCGTCCGGCTACCTCTGGACCAAAGATGAGGTTGGCCACGATCAGATCAATGTTCAAGAACAGCATAGCGCCCATCGAGTTGACGAGCACCCATCCGCTGAACGCCATGAACTGCTTCAACAGGGGTTGGTCAAACAAGCCAAGCTTCAGCGTCAGCTCTGGCGTCAGTTTGCGCCAGAGTTCCCTGTGTCCCAACAGCAGGAGGAACGCCGAAACGAGCATTCCAAGGCCCGCCTGCCACAGACTGGGGGTTAGCAGGTTGAACAGGAGCACGACTGTGACAAGCTGGGCCCCCAGGCGAACGGTGTTGACGAGTAGCCGCAGGTCAAAGCGGTGCTGAGCGTAGGAGGAAACCGCGAAGGTGCTGGCAAAGGTGGTAGTCAGGAACGTCATCGTGCTCAGCAATAGCAGCCACTGCGCGTCCTGCTCGTGCCCGGGAGGTATGTTGAAGATCTGGGGGCCAAACCAGGAGATGACCAGTGCAACAGGAAGCAGAAGCGCTATGACGATCAAACTGCTTACGATGGCCGTGTTGAACGTGCGATTGGCCGCGTCTAAGTCCTTCTTGGCCAGGTCAATCGTCAGGAACCGGCTGATCGCGTCGTTAAGGGCTGTGGTCAAGACGGTCATATAAGAAGTGACCGAGCCGGCCAGCGGCACCAGCCCGTAGGCGCTGACCCCTAGATGAGCGATCAGATATGGTGTGTACCATAGGTTTACACCCATGTTCACGACCAGCCACACGAAGTTCGAAAGCAGGTTGATCGGCAGGCGCTGCCGAGCTTGTCCCAGCTGAGTACTGGAATCTCGCGTGTGCTGTCGGGTTTGCCCTGATCCCGGAAGCTCCAGTGGGGTTGCAGAATTCTGATACGTCATGCTCTTGCTTCCATTCCACGTCTTGTGCACGAGACCAACGACGGATGACATCAGATGCCTTGGTTTGGCGGCTGACGTTGCGTCTTTCGAATCCTCTAGATTCGCCTTGCCGCTGGCGTGGGGTTTGCCTCTGGTAACTGCTGCGGCTGCCTGAGTCCGCGCGAATCGGATCGGGCTGCCTGATCAAGCCCGGCTTTTCTCCGGCTTGTTGAGGGGAGACCGATGTGACTCCTGGGACCGGTGCGGCCTGCCGTCGCCCATGCGGGCTCCTCGCTGGTGCCCTCGGATGGGTCCACGTGCTTGAGGGCAGCAAGTGCCGCAGCCAGGGCAGGCATCAACCACACAAAGAGCGCATGAGAGCGACCGACAAAGGTCGCAGTCACCATCTGGACACAGAGAGAGATGATCGCACAACCCAACGCTGCGCCCGTCAGCGATATCCAACGGTTCCGCGCGCCGATGCATGACCATGCTTTCACAACGGCACTGCCGAGAAACCCGACGTAACACAGGAAAGCGAACGTCCCGCTCTCGGCCCATATCAGCAGATACCTGTTGTGGACCTGTATGTCAATCACTTGCCCAGGATCACCTACGTCCGGCGTATAGTACTCCGGCGTCATCAGCGCGTGATTGCCCGCTCCCACGCCCAGCCACGGGTGGGCCTCAATCATATTCCACGCCAGCCGCCACATCATCGGTCGGGCTTCGGCCGAGCCATAATCCTCTGCTGAAAGACGCGTTTCGATCGCGTCGTAGAAGCCTGCTCCGACAACGAGCACCGCGACGGCTATCAAGGCCGCGTTCCCTGCTCTTACCCAGCCACGCCTCTGCCCGAACACGACGAGGAGCGGCAGCGTTGCAGCGAAGGCGATCCAGCTGATGCGCGAACCTGTGCTGATCAACGCTATGGACCCTAATCCAAAACTGAGCGCGGCGAACGTTTTGTTGTATAGCTTGGAGGAAGCCCATATCGCGGCACAGGCAATAACGGCCAGGGCAGACAGGTAGCCACCTGCTGGGCCGGTATGCCCCAAGGTTCCACCCACCCGCCCTGGCCCCACTACGATTGCCTGAACGCCCGCAATAGAGAAAGGTCTGTTTGTGATCCATTGCACGATCATTAGGATGCTCTCCGCAAACATCCCGCCTATCGAGACAAAGACGAAGAACTTCAAGTCATCGACCGTCCGAATGTGGTTCGCCAGGTAGAAGTAGGTCAGGAACAGCTCCACTAACTGCACGATGCGAAACAGAGCCAGTTGTTGGTCTTGGGCACGGAAAACGGAGAGAACAGAGAAGACGATGAGTCCCAGCGCAGGTATGGTGATAGCGGGGAAAAACCGGACCGGTTTGCGATTTGGTCCCCGAGCTTCAATCAGCCACAGCGCATAGCCAATTATCAGCATAGCGGTGACTATCGAAACGCGAAGCTCTGTGAGGGCAATGATGGTACGCCCTCCGCGGGCGATATTCGCTGGATTGCGTGCATACGGACTGATGATCAGTGAAACGTCGAGATTCAGAGGCACGCCGATGGCTATGGCGGCCAACACGATTCTGTCCAGATCGTTGATCAGCAGGACAAAGGCAAGGGCTACAGGTATGATGACAACGAGCTGTTGCCATTCCGATGCGAGTCCATAGGAGAAAACGATCAGAGCACCCACGAGCACTCCAACCAGCAAAGACAAGCCCAGCTCAAACAACTCCCGAGCCGGGCTGGTCTTTCCCCACATCCGGCATTTATGCCGCAGGTCGAGCCAGTTCACGCGTCGCTTCCTCCCAGGATTCGCATGCTTCCCGCGATAGATTCGCCTGAGTAAGCCCCGGCGACGGGGCGGACTTGATCACAGAGATCTGCTTTGACCGTGACACCACACGTCCATCCAGCGAGCTTGCTCGAGAAGGCGCTACCCGAGCAAGCTCTTCAGCACCTTGGTTCCGCCGCCCAGTACCGAGAAGATGCTTTTGCTCAGGGAGCCTACAGGATGTCCGTTTTCTGTACCGCGCTCATAGCCCCAATCCCTGTCGCTCTTCTGAACGAAGACAATGCCCAGCACGTTTGCCCGGCTGGCTTCCAACTGCTTGAGCGCAGCCAACACGTCTTCACGTTTGGAGTGAGACTGCCGCACCACGACGATAACGCCATCCACCCTCGGAGCCAGCACAGAGACATCCGCAAGGCCCAGGACCGGCGGTGCATCCAGCAGGGTGGTCTGCCCTTGGGACCCCAGATAACTCAGAAACGCTCCCATCGGCGGTGAAGCAAGCATTGGTGTTGGATTGGCCAGCTTATCACCACTTCCAATGACGAAGAGACTCGGTTGTTCAGCAGGGTGCAGAGCCTTGCCTAGTGTTGCGCCGTCGAGCGGGGCGCGGTCGGTCAGCAGATTGCTCAACCCTACGCCGTCGTTCTCGATGCCAAACATGTCCACCAGGGATGGATGCCGCAAGTCACTATCTACGAGGAAGACGGTCTGGCCACGCTCGGCAAGGGTGTTAGCTAGGCTAGCTGCGACCGTTGACTTGCCCTCCTGCGGAACAGCGCTGGTGACCAAGATAGTTTGCACAGGAACATCTTGCCTGAACGCCTGCAGATTGATGCCCAATAGACGATAGGCTTCTCCAATCGCTTGACCGCCGTTTACGCCATTCGTATGCATAGAGCTGTCTAGAGGCAGCATACCCTGAGGTACCGTACCCAACACGGGCACGCGTGTCAGGAACTCCAGTTGATGGGTGCTATGGATGCGCGTGTCCACGTTTTCCGTAGCCAACGCCAAGGCGATGCCGCCGCCCAATCCGACGACGAGGCTCAGGCCTACCTGCTTCAGTCCGAGTCCGTTGGAGGGCAACGTGGGCAACCGGGCTGGTGAAACGATGGTGACGCTGTTGGCTCGCAGCGACTCATTCAACCCGGCCAATTCGTACTGATCCAGCAAGTAGTCGTACGTATCTTCCTTGGACTGAATCTGACTTTGGATCTCTTCGACTTCAGCGCCGAATTTGCCCTCAGCCAGGAGGACCTCAAGGCGCTGACGGTCCTCATTCAGATCTTCCTCCAGAGCGTTCAAGCGCTCTTCCACGATCTGGATGGCGCTCTTGCCGTTGCCCGTGTAGATTTCCTGGGCATACTCGACGAGTAACTGGGCCAGCGTATTGGCAAGATCGCGCGAGAATGCGGGGTTCTCATCCGCGACGGTCACCCGTATGAGCTCTGTGTTAGGGACGACGTCAACCGTCACCTTCTGGTACAAGACCGCGGCAGGAAGCGAGCTCTCCAAGCGCGCACCAGCCTCCTCCAGGGTAGGCCAGCTTTTCAGGACTGTGACGTAGGTGTTCATCAATCGCTTGGTGTAGGTGTCTCCGAGACGCAAGTCGCGAACACCGACGTCCTGAAGCACTCGCACCGTGGCACTAGCGGTGTACACGGGCGAAGTCACCAGGCCGGCCATAGCCACCACCGTCACTGCTAGTGCGGTGACGATGACTATTGGAGTAATCCGTCTCCTTAGAATGTCAAAATAGTGTCGCAATTCCATAGTTCCTCCTCAACGCTACCATCCTCCTGCCCCCAGGGCGTCGATCAATGCTTGGTTCCCACAGATGTATCGGTCGTCCCACAGGGTCATCCCAACTGCTCCCAAGTCGTAGCACTCGTCAATCCAATCTAGGATTTCTGCCACTGTCTTGGGCCGCTCGGGATCGAACCAGGCACAAGATAACCTAGGGATAGCGCGATCCGGTAGGTAGCCGGCATCTTGCCATTCAGTGAGCCATCGGCTCAAGAGTTCTTTCCGCGTGACGTACGTCAGCGGTGTAGCATAGTCAATATAGCCCATTTCGAGCCAGTAGAACCATTCTTGTCCCCACCATTCCACGGCGAAGCCGTGATCGGCACTCGGACTTGCCGTGATCTGCACAGGGCGTGCCGCTCGCACACGCTCGCTGATGCCCTGTACTGTGAGTGTGATGTCTTCCGACTGGAGATTGGCTTTCTTAATCCACTCATTCCTCCATCGTGTGGCATCCAATAGTATGCCATCAATGTCGTAGTTGATCACGAGTTCTTCAGCTACGTCGGCGACGAAGGAACGCGCTTCGGGTATGGTAAAGTCCAGCCAATCGTGTGCCACGTAAGGGTGATTGTAACGTGCATTCCACTCTGGATGCTCCGGCCAACCCAGAAAAGCAGAGGTAACCAGTGCGTAAACCTCTATGTCGCGCTTATGTGCCTCCGACACAAGGTAGGCCAGGGAGTCAAAACTCCGGTGAGGCATCAGATCACTGTGATAGTACGCTATTCCGTCGTGATAGATAGAGTAGTACACAACGTTCGCCCCCGCGGCTTCCAGGCAATCAAGTCTCTGATCGCATCTGCTGGCGGAAGAACAAGCTGAAGCTTGCGTCCGCACCCCACGTATGACCTTGAGGGGGGCGTATCTTCGGATAACTACCGGCAAGTAAACCCTACTTGCGCTTCCTTCCACCGTGATAACCCGACGATAGATGTAGTCGCACTGCTGATCTGTGTACGTTCCACTGTCTGGGTCATGGTAGTAAGAGCTTCCACCAACCCCGCCTGCCACAGATACTTTGATGTAAACCTGATACGTGCCTGGCGGCGGTGCTACGTTGACCTCTAGACCGATCTCTTCCCCGGGTTCCCAATCCGATGGCGCGTATCCTGCGATGAGCAATTGCTGTGCTTTATCGAAATAGCCGGGGTCACAGTTGTACCAAATGCTACTGACCCCAGGTCGGTGTTCGTAGTACGCCAAATCGTCGTCGTCGTTGCTGGTCCAGAGATTGACCATATCAACGACGTGTTCGTCTCCATCTGAGTCGAGCTCTGGAAAGCTCATGTATATCCCAACGCCATAGCCTGTGTAGGTCGCGACGTTGGTCGCGCGAACGCTGATTGTGGCAGGAGACGGATATGTGACCGTCACGACACTGCTTGCGTTATTCCCATTGATCTCGATGACGTTGACCTGGGGCTCGGGAGCCCCTTCTCGAGCCTGCGCAACCTTGCCAGGGAAGCCGGCGACGATGCAGATCACCACGCCAACTACCGTTGCCAACAAGACCGCTGGGAAAATCATCGTAACCCGCCCATTGACCAGTTGCATGTGCCAATCCTCCTTGTGAACGCTTCTTGGTGAACGCTTGCTCAGAGTCTTGGGACCACTTCGCGAAGGGACCCTGACTGAACGGAGTGAAGCCCACGCAGGGTACACACCTGCCAACGCGCAGCGTACTGCGAGGACTTCCGACACATGGTACAATGGCCGGGGCAAGTTGTCAATAGAACTTTCCGCCTACTCTCACGCTGTTGCCTCTAGAGTTGTTAAGGAACAAGTGCCACGCGCGATTCGTGTAAGCTCCCCTACTGGGCTCCCTCCCCGTCGATCACCGAAAACACCGTCTTGAACAGGATCTTCAGGTCGAGCTGCAGGCTCCAATTCTCGATGTACTCCACGTCGTACCCCACTATGGTGTCAAAGCCGATGCCGCTGCGGCCTCGTACCTGAGCCAGGCCGGTGATACCGGGCAGTACCTCCAGACGCTCGTAGTGCCAGGGATCGTACTCTTCAACCTCCCACGGCACGTTGGGTCGAGGACCTACCAGGCTCATATCTGCCTTTAGCACGTTGAATATCTGCGGCAACTCATCCAGGCTGATCTTGCGCAGGATGCGGCCCACTCGGGTGACCTGCGAGGTCTGGAAGGGCTTGTAGACCTCCCCACTATCCTGTACGCCCGCGGCCTGCTGGTTCACGAAGGCTCTCGAGAAGGCCCGATGGAACGCTGCATCCCCACCGTTTCCGTTGCTGCTCCCGTTGCTCCCGATCTTCCCGTTCACGAAGGCCTTCATGAAGGTGCGGTGCACGCTATCGTCGAGTTTGTGCTGCATCGTGCGGAATTTGTACATCTTGAAGAGACGCCCGTCCTTTCCCACGCGTTCCTGGATGAAGAAAACGGGCCCGGGCGAATCGAGCCGAATGGCCAGCGCACAGATGGCTATCAAGGGCAGTGCCAGAGGCAACACCATGATGCACAAAGCGATGTCCATAGCGCGCTTGATGATTTGATAATCCCTTCTATAAGGAAACACTCTCGGGCGACTGACGATCACTAGTTCCATGCTCCTCTCCTTTGCAATGTGATCTACAGTGGATATGTCGTACGTTGCTCAGTTGCCAACTGTGGGGAGAGCGCAGAATGCGCCTCTTCCCTCTTCCCGTCCATTGCCTTGACTGCCTGTTCCACCAGGCTATCAAACGTCACGGCATCCTCGGGGAAGGATGAGCAGCCAATCTGCAGAGTCACTCCCGTCTGCTCAGCCATGGCCTGGCGCAGTCGAGCGACCAAGGCAGGCAGATCGTTTGACGACACCTCGGGCAGGAGTATGAGGAAGTGCTCGTTCCTTCGAGCGATGACGTTGTAGTCCTCCAACCCATCAACTAGCTTCTTGGCGACGTCGGACAGCACGTACTCTCGCACCATTGCTTGCTGGACCTCCTGGACCATCCGATCCACGGCAACTTCCATCGACTTCTTCTCAACCCCAATGGCCATCAGCGCCAGGGGCCGCTGGTAGTGGCGGGCGCGTCTCAACTCCCTGTACATCTCGCCCTGACTGGTTGAGAACGACTCAGGCAGCCTGTCGTGCTGTCCAATGGTGATGTGCACCACAGCTTCCTCAAACTCGCCCAGTCCGTTGCTTACCCAACGCACCAAGATGATCGTCACAGCGAGTATGCATATCTCCGTCACTGTGAGCGGAAGGCTTGCACCTACCACAGGCTCCCCAGACCAGTACTTCAGAATCAGGAATACCGGGACAGGTGCCCCCAAGATCGCCCACAAGGGGACCTTGCGCAGGTGGGGAACGAGAATGGCGAGAACCCCCATGAACGGTACGAGCAGATAGGCCACCTTGGTGATGTTCACAGGTCTGCTCAGGCGCTCTATGTTGTAGAAAAAAAACAGCCAAATGATGAGTATGGCTACCAGAAAACGCATTCGCTTCACAGTGTATCCCCCCGCCACTTCTGTTCAGATTTGTAAGCATTCGTTGTACAGCGGCGACCGCAATAGCGGGTCCTGCCGAAGCCCTAGAACACTGTTGTCATTGTAAGCAAGGGCGGTAATGTGCGGGTATCGAAAGTCTTAAAAAACGCTGTGCCTTTCGAGCCATCGAAAGAAGCCGCGGATGGACGTCGGCACCAACGCGACTGCGCCTGACGCAACGAGGCCCCGCGACTTGCTGCGGGGCCTGCGATTCCCGGTATGACCAGACCTGAGAGGTTGTTGTTCAAGGCTTGCTGCTCAACACGGTTGCTGAGTGACGAGTGGGGTCTCAACTCACGGATGAGTCCAGATCCGCACCCTATCCCACCGCCCGTTGCCACAGCGCGGTCAGGGCCAGGGCGGCGAGGAGCATCACCGCCGCGCCTGCGCAGATGCCGCCCGGTGTCCCGGCCGCGTCTGCAGGATCACGGGTGGGCGCGGGCGTGGCTGTAGGATGGCTGGGTCTGGAGGGCTCCGCCGTGGGCTGTTGGGGCTCGGAGGTAGAGAGCGGCGGCAACTCTCCTGCCCCTTCCTCTTCGGCCACCACCTCGTAAGCTGTCAGCGCGGCGGCATCCCTGGCGACGAAGATCACCCGCTCGCCCAGGGCGAGGTACGCGCCCCATTCTGGCCGGGCTGCCAGCAGATCGAAGTATCCCCCGGAGCCGAATCCGATCTGGAACGTCTCCATCTGCGACGGGTCGAAGGCGGTGTCGGTCCACACGCCGTCCTGCAGCACGAAGGTCTTGCTGCCCACGTGCCGTACTATGCGTGCGGCCTCCTCGGGCATCGTCGCTCCACCGCCGACCGATTCGGCGTGGCGCATGCCACCCTCTGCTTCGGCTTTCTCCGCTGCGGGCGCGCCGGACGGTGCCGCAGTAGGTGCGGCCATGTATTCCTCGACCGCCTCATCGCGTCCTGACTGGGTCAGGATGTCGTCCTCCTCGATGAGGAACGAGGTATAGGGCGTGATGATGCCATAGCGAACACTCAACGCGACGATGGCGTCCACCCACTCGCGGCGCTCGCCGTGGAGCCGGATCTGCGTCAGCAGGTAGCCGATCTTGCGCGTGGCCCACAGCCGGGGGATGTAGCGGGTGCTCGTGCCTGCGTCGCCGCCGGAGGCGCGAAAAGCACCTTCATAGATAAACTCCCGCCGCTGGCCGTTCACCCGGCCCGAAAGCACGATGCGTGTCCCCTGGCTGTGCGATGAAGGGAGCCGGTAGCGGCCTGCCAGGATTAGCTGGTTGCCCGCGAAGAGGTCGGGTAGGGGATAGGGATACGTGTCCTCGACCACCACGTCGCTGAAGTCTAGCTCGATGTCGGCCAGGACCGGCGTGCTGATCTGCGCGTAGAAGGCGGACACTTCCTCGTCAATCCGCTCGTGGGGGCGCACGTAGCCGGTCGTCCCCCGGTGCTGTTCGGCCAGTGTGTCCAGAAGGACGGTGTTGACGTCGTCGCCGACGCCGAATGGGAAGAGGCGCACGTTGTCGGGCGCGCTCGATTCCACGTTGGCCAGGATGTGCTCGATCTCGGTGACGCCCTCGGTGGGCAGCCCATCGGTCAGGAAGATGAGCACCGCCGGGCGCTCCGATCTGTCGAGGAGCGCCAATGCCTCCAGCAGCGCCCGGTTTATGTCGGTCCCGCCGATGGCCTCCAGCCGCCGCACCCACGTGGCTGCTTGGTCGGCCTCGGACGCAGGGCGCAACCCACGGGCGTAGGGCTGCAGCCCAGAGGAGAAGGCGATGATGTTGAAACGATCCTGTTCGTTCAGGTGTTCCAGCACGTAGATCAGCGCCTCCCGGGCCTGCTCGATCTTCTCCCCGGCCATGGACCCGGAGGTGTCGAGTACCAGGATGACGTCCCGGGGGATGACCTGTCCTTGCTCTACCTCAATGGACGGAGCGGCCAGGAGCAAGAAGTACCCATCGTCCGTGTCCGGGTCGCGGTAGGTCAGCAGGTTCAGCCCTACGTCCTCCTGGGCCACGGTGTAGATCAGTTCGAAGTCCTGGTCAGGCAGCACGTCCATCTCCTCGTAGCCGACGGTGGCCCGGTAGTCACCGTCCCGCTGGATGAACACGCGGTCCTGGTGCGTGGGCGAGTAGATGGCGCGCATCGCGGCGTTTCTGGGGGAGCGGATATCAACGTGGACGCTGACCTCTTCCAGGGGGCGGGCGGAGAACTTCTCTGTGTTGAGGGGGTAGACGTAGCGTACCAGCCCGTTCTCGACCGGCAGCACCTGGCTGTATTCGAGCTCGACCTTGCGTGAGCCGCCGGGCGGGATGGGGAAGATGCGAGCTTGCACCGCGTCGCGCCCGACGTACTCCAGCAGCGCCGGGTCGCGCCGCCGCCGCACGGTGTCCTCGTAGATGGCGCGCGCCTCGTCAGCGTCCAGGATCTGGCCCTCGACGCGGCTGCCGTCCACCCACATGATGAATTCGGAGACCGCTGCCCCTTCCGGTAGCGGGAAGACGTAGGTGCCCTCGGCTTCCCATTCGTGCTCGTTGAGGAACTCCTGCTCCACGCGGGTGATGGCCACCTGCTCTTCGATGCTGACGGTGACGCGGTGATAGCGGATAGTGAGCCAGGTCTCCTGCAACGGGATCGGCTCGGGGCCTGGGGGCGGGTCGGGGATGATGATGCCGTCCGCGAGCGCGGGCTGGACCGTACCGACTAGCAGCACGGCGGCGATTGCTACAGCGGGTAGTACCTTGGGTTTGTTCATCTCTCTCCTCCTGATCGTGGTTTGCCCTATAGACGATGAAGGGGAGATGAAGGTTCCGCCGCCGGATCGGAACGATCCGCGCCTGCCCCCTCTGCGCGCGCACTCTGGGTGGTACAAAGAGCGAGACCTCCCTCCTCCAGAGAGGGAAGTCTCGTGTGTGCCACCGAACTCAAGACCCTGTGCGCCCCATCGGCCACAGTACCGGCGTCCACAGCTTGAATTGGACGTCGAATCACCCAGCAAACGCGTGACAGAGTGTGAAAACTGTGGTACAATAGAGCTGCACAGGGTGCTCCGCCACCCAGTGCCACCAGCCCCGGTGGTGCCGGCCACGCGGGGCTGACTGCTTCACTGCTTCAGTGACGGTAGTGATCGAAGCAAAGCCACTTCCATTATAGCACGGAAACCCCACAGTTGCGGTTGCAATTGGATTGCAGAAAGCGATCCAGAGATGGAAAACCTTAGCCCGCGGCGAGGTAGTAGCCCTTGCCCGGCACGGTCCGGATCAGGCGGGGGAGACTGGGGTCGGGTTCGATCTTCTTCCGCAGGCGACTGATGTGCGGGCGAACGATTGCCTGGGCTTCGTCATCGCCCAGTTCGTAGCCCAGGGCTGCCTGGGCCAGCTCGCGACAGCAGAAGACGGTGTCGGGACGTTGCATCAGGTGGTCCAGCAACTTCGACTCACTGGTCGTGAGTGGGACAGCGATTCTGTCTGCATCGTCCGACCTCGCCACGAACACTGTGTGTCTTTCCCGGTCGAGGATGAGCGGTCCCGCGCGCACGAAGCGCTCCGGGACGGTGTCTCGCGGTGGGCTCTGCGGGACCCGATCTTGCAGTGCCCGCGCGATCGCGGTGGCGATGTCGCGCCCGCCGGCCGGCTTGATCAGGTAGTCGTCGGCGTGCGATCGGACGGCCGCGATGGCGCTCTCCAGCGAGGCGTGACCGGTAAGCAAAACGATGCACAGGTGTGGGTACCTCTGGTGGGCCTGCCGCATGACCTCAATGCCATCCATACCCGGCATACGGATATCCAGCACCATCGCGTCGTAGGGCTCGCGCTTCAGCATCTCCAGGGCCTGGTACCCAGAGGCAGCAGCGGTGGCCCGGAAGCCCAGCAAGTTGAGATAGCGTGTCAGCGCCAAACGCACCGAGGATTCGTCGTCAACCACCAGGACGCGGGTTGAGGTGATGGGGAGGTCGGTGTTCGAGCTGTGCATACAGGAGCCTCCGATCACCTGGGGGCGAGGGCGACGGGCAGCGTCACGGTGAAGGCCACACCCTGGCCGCCCTCCAGGTTCTCTGCGCTGATTGTACCACCGTGCCGGTGGACGATGTTCTGACTGATGGTGAGGCCCATACCGGTGCCGCCCGGCTTGGTGGTGAAGAATGGATCGAAGATACGCTCGATGTCTCCCGAGGGAATCGGGGGGCCGTCGTTGCTCAAGACAATCGCGACTGAGTCTCCATCGGCGCGGGCCGTGACGTGCAGATGACCGCCGCCGGGCATGGCCTCGATGGCGTTGACGGCCATGTTGAGCAGAACCTGGCCGATCTGATCCGGGGCGACGAAAACAGGTGGCAGATCGGCAGGGAAATCGGTACTCGTCTGGATGTGGGTGATCTCCATCTGCTTGCTGAGCAGTTCGAGCGCTCTTCTCGCCAGGCACGCGACGGATACCGGGAGGCGCGTCTCGTCGGCGGGTTGCGCAAAATCGAGCACGCGCCGGGTGATCTTCGACAGGCGCTCGATCTCTCGGAGGACGACGGCCAGGTAGCCAGCTTGCTCGTCCGTCTCCAGGTCGAAGTCCTGCACCAGTTCCAGGTTGCTGCGCATAGCCTGCAATGGGTTGTTGACCTCGTGCGCCAGGCTCGTCGCCAACAGGCCTATGGCTGCCATGCGCTCGGCCCGGCTGGCCTGCCGCTCTGCCTGCCTGTGCGCGGTGACGTCCAGTGCCATCACCTGCCAACAAGGCTCTCCCTGCCACGCTATGGGGACCAGGCCGAGCAACATGTGGCAATAGGCGCCGTCTATGCGCTTGATCCGCACTTCGCGTTGACGCATAACCCTCTGTTCATCAATGATGTCCAAAATCCGGTCTCTCTCTTCCGGGTCGTAACACACATCTGCGATGCTTTTCAAGGCAGCGACGTCTTCTTGAGTATAGCCAAGGGGGTCGAGCAGCGCGTCGTTGGCGGTGAGAACCTTCCCTTTCGCGTCGACGACCCCCATGCCGATGGGGGCATTCTCAAACAGCGTCCGGTATCGCGCCTCGCTCTCCTGCAGTGCCTCTTGCATCTGTTTGCGCTTCGTGGTTTCGCGAGCGAAGATTGCCAGTTGCACGGCTTCCCCTTCCGCGTTCAGGACGGGGTATATGTGCTCGTCGAACCACCGCTCTTGCCATTCCACCTCGAATCGGATGGGCTTGCCCGAGCGAATGACCTCGCGGCCCTGCCCCCTTCTGAGTTCGGCCACGCTGGGTGGGAAGAGATCGAAGACACACGTGCCGACAAGCTCTTCTGGGCTCTGGCCCCGCCCCTGGGCTAGAGCCCCATTCGCGGCGAGGATTGTGCCATCGAGATCCACCAGCACCGCCAGGTCGCCGGGAGCGTCCAGCAGCGCGCGCACCGCTCTCTCACTTGTCCGCAGTGCCTCTTCGGCCTCGCGGATCTCAGACACAAGGGCGCGGCGGATCTGCTCTTGCTCAGTCAGGATCGTGTCGCGGGCCTGCCGGAGGAAACCGGTCGCCATCGCGGCAAGCAGCGTAGCCAGGGAGGGCTGGAGCGCTACGGCCTGCTCCATGGGTGCCGCTTCGAGGAGCAGTTGCCCCAGCACCTCCTGCGTTTGGCCCAGTGCCCCGGGCTGGGCGTGAGTAAGCTGTGCCAGGGATACGCCGATTGCCTGGGCCACGCTCCGCTTGAGCGGCTCTGTGGTCAGGAGAGCGATGACCCGTGCGGTCAGATCAGCCAGACGCTGGCGTACCTCGGTCGATTCAAGAGGCACGTGGCTGACTCGAGCGATGGCCTGATACCAACTGTCGGCGATGGCATCGTGACGACTGTGCAGGATCTGCCGGAGTTGTGATGGGTCCACCGGGTCTTTTTCTCCCCTCCCGCACGGCGCATAGGTGAACAGGTGCGGTCAGGCTTACAGACCGCTATCCCTCTGGATTAGCTGCCGTCACTCCGCGTCCGGAGTGGGTAGCCCGAGCTACGATGTCAGCGTGGATGAGGAGCCAGGTAGGCCGCGGGCTTTTTCACTGTGAGAATAGTGTAGCATAACCCGTCAAGCGACGCAAACCGGCTGTTGCGGTGATTCCGCTTCGCCGTATCGCCGACGGAGCCGCGTCTGGGTGCAGCCATCCGTGCTGAGACGGAGCCCTGCGGGCTGAAACGTCCGGCGCCGGCGCGCATACTTGCGCACGAACAAATGTTCCGCTACAATAGTGCGGGTGGCGAGCGGGAGGCCGGGACAGGATTGGATCAGGAGGCACCATGGCCAAGACACACACGCGTTGGGTCTGCCAGAACTGCGGGCGAACCACGCTCCGCGAGATGGGGCGTTGCCCCGGCTGCGGTGAGTGGAACACGATGGTCGAGGTATTGGAGCAGCCGGCTCCCTCGAAGGCCGGACGCTTGAGCGTGCCCGGCAGCGAGCCCTTGCGCATCAGCGAGATCGGGACAGAGGGCCTGGAGCGGCTGCCACTGCCGTTGAACGAGTTTGCCCGCGTGCTGGGCGGCGGCGTCGTGCCGGGCTCCCTGATCCTCGTGGGCGGCGACCCAGGCATCGGCAAGAGCACGCTGCTGCTGCAGGCGGCCGGGTTGATGGCTGAGGCCACGGGGAGACCGGTGTTGTACGTCTCAGGCGAGGAATCGGCCCGGCAGATCAAGATGCGCGCGGACCGGCTCTCCATTCGCAATGACAGCCTGTTCGTCGTCACCGAGACCCGCCTGGAGGCGATCCTGCGCCACGCGGAGCGGGTTCAGCCGGTGGTGCTGATTGTCGACTCGATCCAGACGGTCACCTCAGAGGAGCTGACGTCGGCGGCGGGCTCGATCAGCCAGGTGCGCCAGGCGGCATCTCGCTTTCAATGGTGGGCCAAGGCTGAGGGCGTGGCAGTCTTCCTGGTCGGCCACGTGACCAAGCAGGGGGCCATCGCCGGGCCGAAGGTGCTGGAGCACATCGTGGACACGGTGCTCTACCTCGAGGGCGACCGTTTCCACAGTTACCGGCTGCTGCGCTCGGTCAAGAACCGCTTCGGGGCCACCTCGGAAGTGGGAGTGTTCGAGATGCAGGAGCAGGGCATGGTCGAGGTGGCGAATCCGTCTGAGGTGTTCCTGGCCGAGCGGATGGTCAACGCGCCCGGGTCGGCCATCGCCGTGACGATGGAGGGCACGCGCCCGCTGCTGGTCGAGGTCCAGGCCCTGGCTAGCCATTCCAGCTTCGGCCATCCACGCCGCACGGCCAACGGGGTAGACTTCAACCGGCTGCTGCTCATCGTCGCCGTGCTCACCCGGCGGGTGGGGCTGCGGCTATACGATCAGGACGTGTTCGCCAACGTGATCGGCGGACTACAGGTGGGCGAACCGGCGGCGGATCTGGCGGTGGCGGTGGCGATTGGGTCCAGTGTGCGCGACCGGCCCGTGAAGGCAGACCTGGCAGTGATCGGAGAGGTGGGGCTGTCGGGCGAGGTGCGGGCGGTGGCCCAGACGGCCGCGCGGCTGAAGGAGGCGGCGCGGCTGGGCTTCAGCCAGTGCCTCGTGCCCCGGTCGGTGCGGCGGGGTGGGGAGCCGCCACCGCAGGGCATCGAAGTCGTCCCCGTGCGCTCCGTGGCCCAGGCGGTGCAGAAGGCGTTGGTGTAGCATCTCGGGGGAGATGTGATATAATCGAGCATTGATGCTGGAGGAGGCGCAGCGATGAGGGGAGAAATGACAGGCGACGAGTTGCACTATTACACTCGCCAGGGCTTTGTGACCGATCCGGGGGAGCACGCCGACCTGCTCGACGGCCTGCCCATCGGGATCCCCGCGCTCTGCCAGGTGGTGCAGGGCCTCTTGCTGCACATCTTCTGGGCCGAACGGTACGGCGTGACGCTTACAGAGGAACGGGAGCAGGAAGTTGAGATCCGCCGGGTCTCGCGGATGTTGGCGCGGATGCGGGAGATGGACCCCCGGCCACTGACCACCGGGCGCGCCCTCGAGAACAAGCTCGTGGGCAACTGCCGCGATTTTTCCGTGCTGATGTGCGCGATGTTGCGCCATCAGGGCGTGCCCGCTCGCGCGCGTTGTGGGTTTGGAGCGTATTTCGAGCCCAATCACTACGAGGACCACTGGGTCTGTGGGTACTGGAACGCGGGCGAGGGTCGCTGGGTGATGGTGGATGCGCAGCTCGACGCGCTGCAACGCGAGGTGCTGCAGATTCCCTTTGACCCGTGCGGCGTGCCGCGTGACCAGTTCGTGGTCGGCGGCAAGGCCTGGCGCATGTGTCGTGCTGGGGAGGCGAACCCCGATCACTTCGGCATCTTCGATATGCACGGTATGGGTTTCATCCGCGGCGATCTCGTGCGGGACTTCCTGGCGCTCAACAAGATCGAGATTCTGCCCTGGGACGGCTGGGGGGTGATGGTGAAGCCGGATGACGCGCTCTCGCCGGATGACGTGTCGCTGCTGGACCGGATCGCCGCATTGACGCTGGTGGATAGCCCGCCGTTTGCGGACGTGCGGGCGATCTATGAGGAAGACGGGCGATTGCACATGCCGCCTGGCTATGCCGTTGACCCGGGGCGCTTCGACATGCGACGAATGGATTCTGAGACCGCATGATCTAGCAAACACGTGGGACGCGATGGGGTCTCGTCCCACGCAACCTAGGTATGGGCTGGCAGCATCAGGCACGATGTCAAAGGAGGGTATCATGGCAAAACTGGAACAGGTGGAAGGTATTGGGGAAGTGTACGCCGGGAAGCTGCGTGAGGCCGGCGTCGGAAGCACGGACGCGCTGCTGAAGCAGGGCGCGACGGCCAAGGGCCGCCAGGAGATCGCCGAGAAGGCCGGCGTCAGCGGCAAACTGATCCTGGAATGGGTCAACCACGTGGATCTCTTTCGCATCATGGGAGTCAGCGAGGAGTACGCTGACCTGCTGGAGGAGGCCGGGGTGGATACCGTGCCTGAACTGGCCCAGCGCAATCCTGAGAATCTCTACCAGAAACTGGTGGCCGTCAACCGGGAAAAACAACTCGTCCGCAAACTCCCGGGCCTGGCTCAGGTCAATGACTGGATCAAGCAGGCCAAGAGCCTGCCGCGTGTTATCACTTACTGAACTGGAATACAGAATCAGACATCCTGGATGCTGCCAGCCCGTCGTATTCTGTGTGTAGAGGTTCTCTGTATCGAGCATGACGAAGAGGCGTTCCACCAGGGGCACGGGTAGGAGCAAGAGCAGCCGCAAGGGCGGCAAACGGCGCTCAGCGCCGGCCATCCGCCTGACGCCCGACCAGCAACTTGATGTCCTGGGCTATGCGTTGCTCGCCCTGGCCGTCTTCACGATCCTCAGCTTCCTCTCGGCCAACCGAGGCCTGATTCCCGGTTGGTGGGTAGGCTTGCTGCGACGTGTCTTGGGGTGGGGGGCCTATCTGACGCCACTGTTCATCGGTGCCGTCGGGCTATGGCTTGTCTTGCGCGAGTTTGGCGACCGGCTGCCCCACGTGACCCCGCCGCAGATTGTGGGCGTGTTGTTGGGATACCTGGCCTTGCTGGTCACGCTCCATTTTCCTGCCGCGTTTGTGCTGTTCGATGGCGACCTCCGGGCAACGGCCGAGGCCGGCCACGGGGGCGGCCTCGTGGGTGCCGCGATGGGGCGAACGCTGCTGGACGGCCTGGGCGCGGTTGGCGTGGTCGTCGTGCTCGTGACCTGTTGGCTCATCGTCGCGGCCCTCACGCTCGGGCTGACGGTGCAGGACGCCGCCCGGGCGCTCCGGGACTTGGCGGGGCAGCTTCTGCCCCAGTCCTCCACGCCGCCGCCTGCTGGCCTGGGGGAGAGTGAGTCTCGACAGCCGCGTCCCGCGCCCCGCGCAGGGTCCACCGCCCGGGAGCAGCCCGCGGCCCCCCGTGCACGGGCTCCCACGCCTGTTCCTCAACCTGTGCCTCCCGCGCCGCCGGTTCCGGCCGAACCATGGTCGGTCGGTGGTGCTCCGGTGTGGCAACTTCCTCTGGTTGACGAGATCCTGGAGCCTGGTAACGGTACAGACATCGGCGCGGAGATCCTGCGCCAGCAGGCGCGCATCATTGAGGCGACGCTGGAGAGTCTGGGTGCGCCGGTCCGGGTCCACGAGACCAACCATGGACCGGTAGTGACTCAGTTCGGCGTCGAGCCCCTCGTCGTCGCCAACAGCAACGGCAAGGAGACCAAGGTCAAAGTCAGCCGCATCAAGGCGCTGGCGGACGACCTGGCACTGGCGCTGGAGGCCAAGACGCTGCGCGTCGAAGCCCCGATCCCCGGCAAGGGACTGATTGGCATCGAGGTGCCCAACCCGGATGTCTCGCTGGTCGCGCTGCGGGACGTGATGGAATCAGAGGCGTTCACCGAGGTGGATTCGGCACTGCGGCTGTGCCTGGGTGAGGACGTCTCCGGCCATCCGGTCGTCGCCGATCTGACGGCAATGCCCCATCTGCTCATCGCTGGCACGACTGGTTCGGGGAAGTCGGTCTGCATCAACTCGATCATCGCTGCGTTGCTTCTGCGGAGCACCCCCGACGATCTGAAGTTCCTGATGGTGGACCCCAAGCGCGTGGAGCTGACGGGCTACAACGGCATTCCGCACCTGCTGTCCAAGGTCGTGGTGGAGATGGAGCGGGTCACGGGGGCGCTTCAATGGGTGCTGCGCGAGATGGATGGCCGCTACCGGCGCTTCGCCGAGGCGCATGCTACCCACATCGTCGACTACAACGAAAACGCCGCCCCGCGCCTGGGCCGGAAACGACTGCCCTACATCGTAGTCGTCATCGACGAGCTGGCGGACCTGATGATCATGGCTCCTCAGGATACCGAGCGTGCCATCTGTCGCATCGCGCAGATGGCGCGGGCAACCGGCATCCACATGGTGATCGCCACCCAGCGTCCCAGTGTGGACGTGGTCACGGGCCTTATCAAGGCGAACTTCCCGGCCCGCATTGCCTTCAACGTGGCTTCATCCGTGGATTCGCGGGTCATTCTCGACATGCCCGGCGCTGAGCAACTGCTGGGGCAGGGCGACATGCTGTTTCTGCCGCCTGACGCTCCCACGCCCTTGCGGTTGCAGGGCGCGTTCGTCTCGGATGATGAGTTGCGCCGTCTGGTGCATTACTGGAAGGGACAAGGCAGACCAGAGGCAATCCCGACCGAGAAGCCGGTGCAACAGCCGCTGTGGGAAGGCATGGCGGAGAAGAAACCAAAGGTAGAGTACGAAGACGATCTGCTGCCGGACGTGATTGACGTCGTCTTGAGGGAGAATCGAGCTTCCATCTCTCTGCTCCAGCGCAAGCTGCACATCGGCTATACGCGCGGGGCACGCATCATGGACATTCTCGAACGGCACGGTGTAGTGGGTCCGCAACCGCCGGGCGGGAAAGCGCGCGAGGTTTTCCCTAGCGCAGCCCGCGCGCTGCTCCAGCCCCAGACGGCAGGGGAAGAGGGTGAGCCATGAACTACGCGATCCACAAACAGACCTATGCCAATAGACAGGCCTACCGCTACCGTATCCTGGACGAGGCTGGGCATCTGTGCTACGTCGCTGAGCCGGCAGGGTTGATGCGTCCAAGTCCAACGCGCCTGGTCGAGTTCCTCGACCCTGCCCATGGCCCGGTCGGGCGTATCAAGCCATCAGATGTCGCAGCGTGGCGACGTGGGGAACGATATGAGGTCTTCGCCGGTGGGGAGACGGAGAAATCCCAGGCTGTGATTCTGGATCGGTGGAGGTTGGTGGACATCCTGCTGTTGCGCCTGCCCTTATACATCGTCCAACTGGGACGGTACGGCTACGTCGCCCGGGGCAGCCGCCACGGCAGGCATTTCTACGAGCTCTTTGGTGGCAGAGAAACGGCGGACCGGAGACAAGGGAGCGCGGGAGGTGGCATCGAGGATGCCGGGGTAGTCGAGGGGGAAATCCCGGCCGGGGACGTCAAGGTAGGGCAGATCAGCCGTCCTGTGAGTGGTCCCAGCTACGTCGTTGAGACGGATGCCACGCCCTTGCGCCAGGCTCCTCTGGTGCTGGCCGCTCTCGTGATCCTCATTGATATCGACCTGTGCGCCTGAGTTGGCGGTCTTGTTCTTGCAGCGCCCGCCGATGAAGCGAAGCGCCCCGGATGGTCTCTAGCCGAAATCCCTACGGCTCCCCGCCCGCTCGGATCACGAACCGGCATTGAGATGTGCCGTAGCCCATCTGCTCCTTGACCTCGACGTCGACCGGGGTGTCCGGTAGCAGCACGTCGAAGTAGGCGTGCCACAGTCCGAGGCACGCGATACAGGCCTGGTCGTGTCGTTCTAGGTTCGCCCGCCTCGCGCCTGAGAGCGCGGCGCAACGCGTGACGGTGATCGTGGCACGGTTTCCCTGGATGTCGAACTCGGCGTCGAAGCCGGCCGTCAGCACGCTCTGGAAGTACGCCTGTATCATCCGGACAGCGTCTCCCAGGTCGTCGGCGACTCGCTTGCCCACCGCGCGCAACGTCCTGCGCATCTCAATGCGCCCGAACGCCGCCCGTACCTGCGCGTTCAACCGTGTGGCGGCTTCCCATCCGTACTCACCGTGTACTTTGAGGAACCACTGCCCATCCCACGCCATGGCCAGGAGTGCCAGCATATGGGCCTGCTTCTCCGGTGCGATGGTGTATTGCTTCACTTGCTCTCCCCCTCCCACGGCTCGCGCCAGTTCGGCACCTGCGCCCGGTGCCGCCAGCGCCACCACCGTCCCACAGGGTAGCCGATCATCTTGGCGATGTCACCAGTGACACGGATCACCGGTACCCATAGCGCCGCCTCCAGCTTCTGACCGAGGCTCAGGCCGCCCCATGCGTGCGCCAGCCGCCGCCAGGACCTCCAGAGCATCCCCGGTATGCCGATCAGATAGAGCCCCCACCACCATGGGCTCAGGGTCGCCCCGGCGACAGCGATGAGGGGCGCAGCAACCAGGTAGGTCAGATAGCGAATCGCGTGTCGCCGCGGCCACAGGTTTGCCTTGCCATCGCCGCGCGAGTACCGGTAGTACTGGACGAAGAAGGCGCGGAGGTTGGACCGTGGTCGAAAGTGCACCAGTGCCTCGGGGGCGAATGAGAATGGCCCGAAGCGTTGCCGCAGCCGGAAGTCGAAGATCAGATCCTCGCAGTAATCAATCCATTCGGGGTAGCCACCCACCGCAGCCCAGGCGCTCTTGCGAAAGGCGACGGACCGGCTGGATGGGTCGAAGCGCTCGGGGTTGACCTCGTGCACTCGTGGGAGCACGGTCGCGCCCATGGCTATCTCGAAAACCGTGCGTGGATCGGGGACGAAGAAGCCGGCGACAGCCTGCGTTTCTGGCTTCTGGAACGGTGCGACGATCTTCTCCAGCCAGGATGGACTCAGCTGCACACCCGCGTCGGTGACGGCAATGCCGTCGCCACCGGCGGCCTGGATGGCCGCGTTGCGTCCCTGCGAGATGTTGGCCCCCGTCAGTTGGATGACGTGCAGCGCCAAGCGGTTCTCGGCCTCCAGCAAAGCCAGCGTGCGATCGGTAGAACCCCCGTCGCAGATGACGACCTCGTCTGGGGTGCGCGTTTGGGCAGCCAGGCTGTCCAACAGCTGGGGCAGGCTGCCGGCCTCATTCAGGACCGTAGCAACGACGGAAATGCGCATCAGAGGAGATTATACACGACGATGGCTGGCCCGCCAAGGTTGCCCCGGAAACGGGGAGACAGTTGGCGCCGGCTGGGTTTGGCCGACCGAATCTGACCGGCGTGGGCATGCGATTTGACTTTGAATTCAAATGTGCTATAGTGTAGTCGGTAGGACGCGGTAAGTTCAGGTAGTGATGTCCATCCGGCCCGGGCTTACAATGCCTGGGCCGGTTGCGTATGTATTGGCCGATTTCATAGCGCACGTATCACAAGTAAGGAGCAGCAAGGTGGAGAAGAAAGAATCGGGAACAGTGAAGTGGTTCAGCAGCGCCAAGGGCTATGGATTCATCACGCGCGATGAAGGTGGGGACGTGTTCGTGCACTACTCTGCCATCACTGGCTTTGGCTTCAAGACGCTTGAAGAGGGCCAGCGTGTTGAGTTCAGTGTGCAGGAGGGGCCAAAGGGCTTGCAAGCTAGCAACGTTATTGTGTTGTAGGGATCGCCCGAGTTTTCTGTGTGCAGCGCCAGTGACATACAAGAGGGGGTAGCATGGCCAAGAAATTGTACGTTGGCAATCTTAGTTACAGCGTGACCGACGGCAGTCTGCGGGAACTGTTCAGCTCGGTGGGCGAGGTCGTATCGGCTACCGTCATCACCGACCGCATGACGGGGAGGTCACGGGGTTTCGGCTTTGTGGAGATGGTGGATAGCACAGCGGCCCAACAGGCCATAGACCAACTCAACGGCCGTGATCTAGAAGGTCGGGCCATCAAGGTTGCAGAGGCACGCCCTCAGCGTGATCGGGGTTCCCACAGTGGATCCTACGGAGGTGGTAGGCGGGAGCGCCGCTACTAGCGCGACGCAGGAGCGTCGCGAGAAGGAGCTGGGCACGCTCTGTGTAGAAACCAGGTTTGGGCTGTTGGAAGGCATGCCAAGATCGACAGTTGGACAGCGAAGAACCTGGTTTCTTGCCCCGTCTCCGCAACAACCTAAGATTGGGACGTCTGCTCCGCCAGTTCGCCGCGCACAGTGCGCAGCAGGGATTCGGCCTTCAGCTCATCCAGCGTGTAGCAGGGAGATTCGAGATGCTCGGCCAGTGCCTGTGCCAGTCCTTGGTCGAAGGCCTCATGTTCCATGTTGATCACTATCGAGCGGAAGTGGGCCTGCGGGAACATGCTCGCGATACGGTAGGCTTCTTCTTGGGGGGGCAGGTTGGTCACCGAGACGTTGCCAGCGCCGTCGGTGAGTAGTACCATTAACGGCATCAGGTCAGGATGCTGTCGCAGTTCGCGGGTGATCACATTGTAGGCGGTCTGTAGCCCGGCTGACAGAGGGGTCTTGCCGCCGACGGGGATGTCGCTCAACGCGCGCCGCGCCAGCTCGACACTGTTGGTGGGCTGGAGCACGACGCGGGCGCTGTTCTTCTGGAAGACGACGAGTCCTACCCGGTCTCGCCGCTGGTAGGCATCCGTCAGCAGCGACATTACGGCTCCCTTGGTGGCCTGCATGCGCTCGGCCACGGCCATCGACCAGGAGGCGTCCACAACGAAGAGCACGAGGTTTGCGGCCCGGCGCATACGCACCTTGCGCTGGTAGTCGTCAGGACGCAAAGCCAACGCGGGCCCTCCTTCGCGTCTCCGCTCTCTCTGGCGGGGAGCTGCTGCACGGAGCGTGGCGTCGAAGGCCAGGTCACTGGCATCACCGGGAGAGGGACGGGAATGAACGTAATGGCCGCGCTTGCCCTCCGTGTACGTCTGGCTGCGGCGACCTCTGCCTGAGCGGCTCAGTCTGTCGAGGGGCGTGTCCAGGCGACGCGGGACGAAGCTATCACTGGGGGCGACCTCTTCACCCCCCTCCCACCATCGACCATCCGACGGCCACTGCGGGATGGTTTGCAGTACAGGCTCCCGCGTTATTTTTCCCCGCTCGTTGGGAGGCGTCTCGTCACGGGTCTCCCCAGACACGGCTTTTTTTTTAGCGATCACCTCGGCGTCCGTGTCTTTCTCGCCGGTCACGGCCTCGACTGGGCTTTGAGATCGGGCCTCGGCCAGCCGCTCCGACAGGTCCCCCATCGTGACCTCTGCATCTTCCAGGGGTTTGCGCTTCAGGCGATGGGGCAGCGCCAGCTCGGCGGCCAACAGGATGTCGTGGTCGCTCAGCCGGGTGCGTCCCTCGAAGGCCGCGTGTGCCCGGGCGGCCTTGAGCACCACCAGGTCGGCGCGGTGGCCGTCCACGCCCAACTCGCTCATCATCGCCGCGATGGTCGCCAGGTCTGACTGGGTATAGCTGACCGCCGGCAGGAGTTGGCGCGCGCGGGCGATCTCCTCCGACAGCGCCTGCTCCCTGGGTGCCCACTCGGCACAGAAGCCTTCGGGATCGGCCTCGTAGGCCAGGTTGCGCGTCATGATCGCCATGCGGGCCGCCGGGTCGCGGATGCCCTGGATGTCTACGCACAGGGCGAAGCGGTCGAGGAGTTGGGGGCGCAGGTCGCCCTCTTCGGGGTTCATGGTGCCGATGAGGATGAAGCGGGCGGGGTGGCTGAAGGAGATGC
>Ga0180431_10000055_pt1 | contig 141590 bp, 182 predicted proteins | sample SS_ome_11_FD_132459 | JGI IMG/M metagenome (GOLD analysis project Ga0180431, IMG submission 132459) | Hypersaline lake sediment archaeal communities from the Salton Sea, California, USA - SS_1_MS_1 metaG | ecosystem: Environmental > Aquatic > Non-marine Saline and Alkaline > Hypersaline >...
GCTGCGATTTCTTCACGTTTGCTCTTGACAAGTCCTTGGGGATCAGGTAGCCTGTCTGTAGATGGCCGAAACATCGGCCAAGGAGGATGAGCGATGTACCACCGACGGGGCAAGGTTCGGTTTGCCTCATAGTGGAGAGGCAGGGAAAGGACCGAAGGAGTCATGAATGCTCGGGAGGCCAAACGAGAGGTGTGTTTGTGGGCAGCGCTTTGCCTGAGTCGCGAGGAGCCGGCGTGCTTGGGCAACGTGATGGATTACAGAGCTGGTGACTGTGTCAAGGAGCGCTCTCAAGCTGATTACGAGAGGATGCGGGATGCTTGGGAAGAGCTGCGTAGCGAGCTTTTCCGAAGGGCAGGGAGACATTGAGGGGTCGGGCGGCTCGGAGGGGTGCGATGAAAGTGAAAGTGGGGGACAGGGTCTACGACCACGTGAAGGGAGTGCGGACAAGGCGTGCGGGCACGGTCCGGAAGATCACCGAGACCGGGATCTTCCTCGTCTTGTTCGATGATGATCGGAACTCTCCCACGGACCGCGAAGGCCTGTGCAAGGAGACGTTTCTGAACGTAGGCGTCGATGGTGAGCGCCTGAGCTTGCGTAGGCGTGAGGAGCTGCGAGTAGAATGACAGAATCACAGCAGAGGGCGCTCGCCATCGTGCGGGACTATGGTCCCATTCGCCCGCGCGAGTTCGCTAAGAAGATGTGGCCTGACGCTGAGGCTCACCACCATCACACCAAATGCGGCCCGAAAGGTGTTTCATACGGTGGTGGCATGAACCTGGCCGGGGGAGGGTACCTGGGAAAGCTCGCTAAGCTGGGGTGGGTTCAACTACACATGGTCTACGGCCGGCGTCTCGGGAGCGAGGGGTACACACTGACTATTCACGGGAGGCGAGCATTGGAGGAGGCCGAAAATGTGTAACCGCGGGGAAGCGGAAATCCGGCAAGACGCCCGCCTGTGGTCCCTGGTAGCGGAACTGGAGGCCCTGAAAACGGAGAGGTCGGCCTTGGAGGCGCATAACTCGGCCCATGAAGACTGTCGCTACACGGAAGAAGCTTTCTTCGACATCTCCCGGCGCATGGTCGAGGTGGCTCGGAGACTCCACACCGAGGTTTGAAATGGACCCAGACGCTACACTGAACAGGCTCCGGGAGATGTTCGCCGAGGCTGGACCGCATGATGTTGAAGAAGTCCTGGAGCTGTTTATTTCCCTTGATACCTGGCTCCTGAAGGGTGGGGCTCCACCCAAGGAGTGGCAGACCGCATTCGGGCCTGCTGAGGTGAAGGGACAACTGGTCAGGAGGTAGATATGCCACGAGTAGAGTGCATCATAGAGCACGACGTAGAGCTGGAAAACGAGGACGGGCGCCCTGTGACCGGGGTCCGAGCAACGTGCACATGCTGCGATACCGTCACCGAGGCCTTCGGCACTTCCGGAGCTTCGGTCCGCCGGGCGCTGGCAGCGATGCGTGAGGAGTGCCCGGAGGGCGAGAACAGCTTCTACTACGCCGACGACGGGAGCGACAATGACTGAGCCGCGCCGGAACAGCGAACCCTACGACCGGGGGTGGATGGCTGCCTTCCAAGACCGCTGCGAAAACTGCCCCTTCGCCTCGTCCGGCGGGATGGACAAACGCACGGCCATGGAGGCCCCCGACTACGTGCCCGCGGATCAGCGGGAAGAGTACTTGCGCGGGTACAGGGGCTACTGCGACGAAGAGTACGGCCCAGGGTGGGAAACGGCTCGGTGGGGCTGGACACCGGTCCTGCAGATCGACCCAAAGAATAGCAAGATCAGCGTACCGGACGGCAAAGGTGGTTGGACGGAGGTGTAGGATGGCTAAGAGAGTCGTTCTGAATGACGCGCAACGCCGACTCGTTGTGGTGGAAAGTCCCTTTGCCGGGTTGGATGACGCTGCAACGGATCGGAACATTCGTTTCGCTCGTGCGTGCCTGCGCGAGTGTTTTGAACGAGGGGAAGTCCCCTTCGCCAGCCACCTGCTCTACACACAGCCGGGCATCCTCGACGACAAGGTACCTGAGGAGCGAAAGCTCGGCATCGAGGCCGGGTTCCTCTGGGGCTCGATCGCGGACGCGACTGTTGTCTACACGAACTACGGCATCTCTCCCGGCATGCAGGCCGGCATCGATATAGCCAGGAAGATCGGGAGAGTGGTCGAGGAGCGTACCTTGCCCTCGGACTGGGAGACTCGGACACATGCTCGGTGAGCCGAAAAACGTGTCTGGTGAGTGCAATGCCCGCCTGTACCTCGGAGACAACTTCGGCGACAACCACACGACGATCCGATGCTCGCTGAAACCAGAGCACGATGGTCCACACAGGGAAGCTTTCACCCGCGCTGGCGGGAAGGTGGAGATCACGTGGGAGAAGGACGAGCGCATCGACGAGAATGGCGTTCCCCATGATTTTGCAGCGGTCGACGTCGTGGGGCACCGAGTCGAGACCCTGACCGAGCTGCACGGAGTGAGTTGGGACCCTCCTGGCGCTAGCATCCGAAAGGGAGAACGCGTGACCGTGGAATCGGTCGAGGACACGCACTCCTGCACAGTCATCACCGACGACGGGAGAAAGGCTGAGGCACGTCCGTGGGAGTTGCGCTTGGACACGGAAGATTCCCTCCAAGTCCACGTCTGTCGAGGACCTAGCTCTCAGATGTGCCGTTGCCAGTGCCCACAGGGGCCGTGCGAACACCAGTGGGATGGCCCCGTGGTTTGGGAAGGGGACGTAGAGTCGGTTGCGTGCTCCAAGTGCGGTATGACGCGGCGCTCTCACGACTTGTGGACGATGCCATGTGTACACACCTGCGACCGGTAGCCTTCCCCGGGGGCGGGGCTCAAAAAAAGCCCACGGCAGTGACGTTTGCTCTTGACACCCCCTCACTCCTGTGCCATGCTGGTCTTATCGATCGGGGCAACGCCCCGAAGGAGGATCGGATGGGATACGAAGACGCAACCGCCACCAAGATCATGGCAACTCACTGCTGTGCATGCGGCAAGCCCCTTGTCGATGCTAAGAGCGTGGAGACTGGTATGGGTCCCATCTGCCGGTCCAAGTACGGGTACGATCTCGAGGTTCCCGAGCGCGTGCGCGAGCTGGCGAACAAAATCGTGCACCGACTCGCCTGCGACGTCTCCCACGGCACGGTCTCTCTGGAGTCCATGCTTGCTGCCTCCCAGCTCCGTGACCTTGGGTTTCCCAAGATCGCTGACATCTTCCACCTCCGACTCGTTCCGATCTCGATCACTGTGGGCGAGCACGAGGGGCAGACCTGCTACTTCGTGCGCGCCCCCTACCACGATGGCTACCGCTACGACTCGTGGACCAAAACACGCGCGAAGGTCAAGCGCCCGGCGGTCTCGACCTCGAAGAAGCAGCACTTCTTTTGGGTCCACCCCAAGGACGAGTACAACCGCAAGCGCATCTGGAAAGCCCTCGTGAAGCACTTCTCGGGGTACATGGCCATCGGGCCGGACGGTTTGCCCTTCCAGGTCCAACCCCTGAAAACGGCCGCGGAGAAGGCCGCAGAGGCCGCAGCAGCGGCTCAAGAGGCCGCGTAGTACATCCGCCCTCCCGAGCGCCTCTGGGCGCCCTGGAGCGGCACTATGGAGGCAGCATGAGCGTACACGGTTTTGGTTCCCCCGAAGCGATGTTCCGAGCCATCGAAGAGAGCCGGAAGGTGGCCGACAAGTTCATCAAGGATTGGCAGCGAACCATCCAACCGGGAGCCAAGGTTATTCGCGTGGGGGACGCGGGAGAGTACGGCATCCTTGTCATATACGGTGAGATCCTGGACCCGGTAGCTCTCGAGAGGAAGCACTACGACTTGGAGGACCCGGCCGAGGCCGCCGAGTTCGCCCGCGTGAAATCGCAGTATGGGGAAGATTGGCAGCGCTCCTTCCGACACGGCCGGTTCTATTCGGAAACGCACCCTGACGGGGAGCTGGGGGACACACACTTGACGACTCTCGTGGCTGAGATCACGGACGAGGAGTTCGAGAGCGCCCGAGGCTCGGGCTGGAAGGCGGACTTGAACCTCGTTCGCACGGCTGTGGGGCGACAGCACGGATGACCCCGACGGGACTCGAACCCGCATCGCCGGATTGAAAGTCCGGCATCCTCACCTTTAGACGACGGGGCCGTGGAGCCCGCGACTGGACTCGAACCAGCTACCTCCGGACTACAAAACCGGCGCGCTGCCTGTAGCGCCTCGCGGGCGTCACGTCTCGGTACGAAATCAGAGCCGCTGCCGGGAATCGAACCCAGTTCTCTCGCTTACGAGGCGAGCGCGTCACCATGTATGCTTCAGCGGCACACATAACCGGCAAACTGCTCTGCAACAACTGAGCATCTCCTTGGTACCGCCCACGGGATTTGAACCCGTGTTTCCGGCGTGAGAGGCCGGCGTCCTAGATCCTGGCTAGACGAGGGCGGCAAGAGCGGCAGAGGGGAGAATCGAACTCCATACCCGAAGGTACCGTCTGGGTAGCAACCAGCGGCGGCTCCGTAGCCACTTCTCTCTGCCTGTCATACGGCGGCAGGCGGAAGAGTTGAACTCCACACCCGAAGGTGCGCACCGGGTTCGAGCCGGGCCTGACTCCACAGCCAGTTCACCTGCCATGACGGCGGACGAGGGACTTGAACCCCAATCCTTTCAGATCACATCGGTTTCCAACCGAGCCTGGTCCCTGACCAGTTCATCCGCCCGAGGCGGCGCGCGGAGGTCTCGAACCCCACCCCTCTCAGAGCCATTCGTTTTCAAGACGACGGCAAGCCCTGCTTGCTTCACGCGCCTACGTTTTGCTTCCGCAATCCACCTCTCCAGGACCTCCACCCCGGCAATCAGGTGTCCCGGAGGAACCTGAGGGACCCACCGCTTGTCCGGATCGTTCAGGAGGTAAAGAAGGCCTTCGCGGGCTCGTTCAAGGTCATCGATCTCAGGAGGCATCCTGAGATGTAAATCTTACCATGTTCGTGGTCCGCGCGGCAGGATTTGAACCTGCGACTCCCTGTCCCCCAGACAGGTGCCCTTACCAGACTGGGCCACGCGCGGAGAGTGCCCGAGAGGCAGGCACCTACCTCTCGGACGTTGGGCCTGAAAAGCGGTGCCACCTTCCAGGCTACGCTCCCGTTGGGGAGCACCCGTTCGCCGAAGCTCCCGGGGATGGTCAGCCCTCGTCGATCTTCCCGTGCCAGTAGATCCAGGATGCCCACTGGTCTGGCAGAGAGTCCTCCGCATCGACGTGGAATGCTACGACTGGTAGTGACTTCGGGCGCTCAGGTTGCTTCCTCAGGACCATCTTGGCCTGGGTTGGTGTCCTGTCGCGCTTCCGATCGTTGCAGGGGTAGCAAGCGGTGACGATGTTCTCCCACACCGTCTTGCCGCCCTGCGACCGAGGCACGACGTGGTCGTAGTTGAGTTTGCGAGTTGGCAGTCGCCGCCCGCAGTACTGGCAGGTCCAGTCATCGCGCGTGAGCACGTTCATGCGTGAGAACCTGACTGCCTTCTTCCGGGCAACTCGCCGGAACAGCCGGATAACGGCCGGCATCTTCAAGACGAACGTCCACCCGTTCTCCTGGGCTCGGTTACCCTGCTCCGGGGTCATGAGAGCTTCTTCGTAGCTCTCCAGGACCTCGGCCTTTTGTTGGAAAAGCAGCGAGACAGCCCGCTGCCAGCTGACGATGCGGTGGGGCTGATACCCCTGATCCAACACGAGAGTGCGTGCTGTCATGACCGCCTCCTTTCACGATAACAGTTGAACGGCCAGCTCCACGTGCTTCGGGAGCAGGCCAGTGGTGAACTCGGTCTTCACGTGGCGATGAGCTACGGGGGCCATTTCGATGTCGTCGTCCAGAGCCACGAAAGCTCGAACTCCGCGTCCGTGATTGCGGAGCCAGAGATCGATCTCCTCGCCCCGCGAGCCCCCGATGACTCGAGGTGTCACACTGATCAGAGCCCCTGTAAACCCCCGGTACTTCAGAACCTTCTCCAGCCATTCCAGTGTCGACCCAAGCCTCCAGGACGAGGATACCACGACCTTCGCGCCGGTACGATCTAGGAGGTCGTTGAGCAGCTCGACCGCCTGCGGGTCGACCCCGGCAGCCCACCATTCCAAGGACATGGGAACGTAGTCCTCGCCCGAGGAGTTTTGAGCCTCCAGGAACCGCCTCGAGTTCAGAACGCCGTCGATGTCGAGGAACACGATCTTCATGATCACCTCCATCCAGTGCGAGCGAGAGGAGTCGAACCTCCAAGGTCTTCCGACCGCCTGCTTTTGAGACAGGTGTGTTTGCCGTTTCACCACGCTCGCGTTGCCCGCCGTGGGATTTGAACCCACATGCCGTGCGAGGCGCCGGGGTTTAGGCCCGGTGTGTATACCATTTCACCAGACGGGCTCGGTGCTGCGGAGAGGAGTCGAACCTCCACGGGCTCTCGCCCACTTGGCCCTCAACCAAGCGTGTCTACCATTTCACCACCGCAGCGTAGTGCCGAGGACAGGAGTCGAACCTGCACGAGCTTTCGCTCACCTGGTCCTGAGCCAGGCGTGTCTACCGTTTCACCACCTCGGCAGGGTGCGAGGAGCGGGAGTCGAACCCGCACTTGCCCTCTAGGGCTCGCCAGAACCTAAATCTGGTGCGTTTGCCAATTTCGCCATCCTCGCGCGTAGTGGGCGATGAGGGAATCGCACCCCCAACTGCTGCTTGTAAGGCAGCCATGATTCTCTTTCACCAATCGCCCCCGGGTTTAGCTCTCATTCCGGCCCCGTGCCAGTATCTCGCGTAGGCGCCTGTTCAGATCGTCGTTTTTGGACTGGCACCACTCTTTCCAACGAGCCATCCGGTTGCTGTGGTCCTGTTCGGATGTCCACATCTCAGGCGGAACCGATCTCCCCGGCGCCACCAAGCCGGTCTCGCTGTAGAAAAGCTCCTCAGCGTACAGGATGCCTCCCGGACCGCTGTCTCCATAAGCCCCTCGCCATCGGGCGATGTCCTCTAGCAGCTGCAAGCACTCGTCATTGATCATCCGTCACCCCTGGTTCTAGTGGAAAGTGGTACCCGTCCGGGACTTGCACCCGGTCACCGCGTCCATGCTACCCTCCAAGTGTTTCCCATCACGTACGACTCTGCAGCGCCGCACGCGCGGTACTTCCACGCTTCGGACAGCACAACTGACCGGGAGAGGCACTAGCAGACTGCACGGGCTGCAATGGTCGGGCACCGGGGAGTCGAACCCCGACAACTCCGCGTCCCGAACGCGGCGGCTTACCATCAAGCCCTGTGCCCGTCTCTTCATCGGTCGCACGGGAGGGAATCGAACCCTCGTGAGCGTGGATATGAGCCACGTCCCCTAACCCGTAGGTCCGTGCGGGTAGCGGGGGGAGGACTTGAACCTCCGACCTTCTGGTTATGAGCCAGATGAGCTGCCACTGCTCTACCCCGCAACAAAGCGCTCGGAGGGACTCGAACCCTCGTTTCTGGTTCCGGAGACCAGTGTCCTATCCTTTGGACGACGAGCGCAATCAGCCTCAGTCCGTCAGCAAGTCCAGGAGGTCGCGACTCCTCCAGGCTAGGCCTCTCTCCGGCGCCTCCTCTACGGATTCCCGGTTCCGGATGTACTCGGCGTATCTAGAATACCGAGTCCTTTCGGCTGGACTCCCCGGCCGGGCTCGAACCGGCAGCCTCCAGATCCGTAGTCTGGCGCACGTCCAATCGTGCTGCGGGGAGAGGGCGCTCCTGCGAGGACTTGAACCTCGATCGTTCCGGTTAGAAGCCGGATGCCCTTCCAATTGGACCACAGGAGCATGGAGTGCCCTCGTTATCAGATTCTACGCGCGCAAACGACGCGACACTCCGGAGGCCCGGGTCGGAGTCGAACCGACGATGACACGGGTTGCAGCCGCGCGCCTTTCCGTTTGGCTACCGGGCCAGATGGACCGACAAGTAGGTGTGAGACGACGTTTTAGCGCTCTTCCAATTGAGCTACCGCGTCCACCAGGGCAGCGGGCAGGGCTCGAACCTGCAACCTCTCGCTTGACAGGCGATGTAATCCCACGAAGCATTCGGTCCAAAAATTGAGCCGACAAGTGAGCGTGAGAGACGTTTCTCGCGCCTCTACCAGTTGGGCTACCACCCGTCAGAGATCGGGTGGGAAGGACTTGAACCTTCACTGCACGGGCTATGAATGCCAATGTACTCCCACTAAGCATTCGGCTCAGTGCGGCGAGGGGGAATCGAACCCCCGTCTCCTGGCTGGCAACCAGGCATCTTAGCCACTGGACTACCGCCGCAGATGGGAGGCCCGAAGGCCTCCCGATGTTCAGTTCACTGCAAGATCGATGCTCTCGATCATGTCGACCCACGAGTCAGCATCACCCTTCAAAAAGGCGGAGATGACCTTGAACACCGAGTCGTTCCACCCACTGACTTGCAGAATCTCCTTGTGGGAACCGTCGATCTGATGAGTGTTCCCGGGCACGATGTCGAGGCACACCAGCTTCGCGTTCCGGTTCCGGCTCCGTAGCTTCTCCCACTCCTGCATGAGGGCGGTTCCGCTTCCGTAGTACCCACGGTCAGCCCACGACTCCTGATCGGAGATTACTACCACGTGATCGACCTTGATTCTCCGCTGGTTTGCGTACGCGAACGCCGCTGACAGCGCAGTCCCACCTCCGCCGAACCGGGCAAGCCGGCTAGCTTCGGTGAGGATCGGGTTCCGCGGTTCGGGCCGGAAGCTCGAATGCACGTGCGTATCGACCGGAAGCACGGCCGAGTCTCGGTTTTTCCGAACGATAGCGGCCGAGAGCAGCGCGGCCACGTCGATGCACTTGATCTTGGACGCTGGTACGCCACTTCTCCAACCCGTGATTGAGCCTCCCATCGATCCGGAGACGTCAACAACAACGAGTGTTCGACCTTCGGCCACGGGCGCGTTCACTACAGCGAGTTCCATGGCGTCGTGAAGCGCATCCACGATGCTCCGGGGAACGTCGCTCTTGATGTGCTTGTAAGTAGAGAGCAGCTGATGAGGCATGACCCGCGCCTTGCGAATGATGTTCTCATCCTGAAGCCTCTCCGCGATGAACTCCTCCAACCCTGGATCGGCCTTCAGCGCTCCCCGTCGAATGGCCGTGTTGAGGTTCTGCCGGATGAAGTGCCACTGACCCTTGCGGAAGATTTGAGCCCACTGCGCACCCGTGAGAGGTGCTGCCGTGAGCAGTTGGAAGTCGACTGCAGGAGCCGGCAGGGACCGGTCTCGCTTCCACTCCTCGAATTCCTTCACGAGGGGTGGCAGGTCCTTCCAACCCTTCTTTCTCTTGTCAGTCTCGGCCTTCCCGATCAAGTAGCGGAACAGCGCGTCGTGCTCGGGCGTGGTTGCTTTCGGGTGGACCATCTTGATGATGTCAGCAACCGATGGGTCCGTACCAACTGAGAGCTGGCGGAAGAGCCAGTTCGGCTGGTTCCGGGCGAAGAAGCCGCGGATCAGGTCGCGGGGACCTGCCCCTAGGGACTTCCGGCCAAGCTTCCCGCTCCGCATGATCTGGACGAAGTTGAACAGCATCTTCCCGTTGTCGATGACGATCGGGAAGGAGGCCTTGAGAGCTGCGCTAGCCTTGTAGGCCTTGTCTTCCAGCTGAATGGCGTCCTTTGTGAGCTGCTCAACGTTCGAGCCCTCGGACGCTTTGGCCTTCCGACGAAGCCCTTGGGCCTCCTGGGACCAACGCCCAGAACGCTCTGCCAGCGTCGCTACCAGGAAGGCCGGCATGTCCTTCATGTGACCTTCCTTCCGAGCGAAGATCGCCAGCTTCGCGATGAACTCGGAATCACACTCCCCGGCAAGGTCGAGCACCTGGTTCAGGTGATCTTCGGCCTTCACGTAGTACGTGTTGGAGAAGCACCCCGTGGCAGCGTACCGTGCCAGAGCTTGCTCGGGGCCGAGGGCGTAGGCCTTCCCTCCGGCCGCGTTCACTGCATCCGTTGCCTTGACCGTCCGCCCGCGGGACGATCCGAACAGGCTCTTGTTTGCCATGATGACCTCCCTGCCACCAATAGTGTGGCGCTCCATGGCCAGGCCAATCTCCTCCGAATACCGAGAAGCGACCTCATCTGAGATAGTCAAGAGAGGACCTCGACAAGTGGGGGTGAGACTATTCCCATTTAGCTTCCGGCCTAGAATTGTGGTCCTGGAGGACCGGCAGGCCGGGGAGGAATCGAACCTCCTATCTATCGATTAGACTCGAATTGCTATGTAATCCCACCTAAGCATTCGAGGTCCGGAGCCGGAGACGGGAATCGAACCCGCTGCAATCAGCTTGGAAGGCTGACACCCAACCGTAGGATCTCTCCGGCAAACGGCCGACAAGGGATGATGAGACATGCCCCCGAAGGGCATCCGCCATAGAGCGGCCCCGTGCGGGGCCTTGGCGGCGGATAAAGGAGTTGAACCTATGTAGTCCCATCGAGCATTCGGCCGGAGCCGGTCACGGGACTCGAACCCGTTGCCTTCAGCTTGGGAAGCTGACGCTCTTCCTGGTGAGCTAGACCGGCTTGGAGCCCCGAGCGGGGATCGAACCCGCCGTCTCCTCCATACCAAGGAGGTGAATCGCCATTGATTCTTTCGGGGCAGAGTGGATACCGGAGGGAATCGAACCCTCAACTCCTGGGTGCAAGCCAGGTGTGATCCCAATTTCACCACGGACCCGGGAGCGACGACACAATCATTCGTCGCAGTGGACCTGAGCAGAATCGAACTGCTGACCTCCTGCATGCGAAGCAGGCGCTCTCCCAGCTGAGCTACAGGCCCAAAAATGGAGGGCCAACAAGGGATTGACGAGATGACGTTTTAGTCCCAAATAAGACAATGTAATCCCGTCCAGCATTTGGCCCGGTGGAGTACCGGGGACTTGAACCCCGCACCTCTACGCTGCCAGCGTAGCGCTCTCCCGGATGAGCTAGTACCCCTAACGAAGATTTGGGCTAACAGGCTTTGCTACGCCATCGCGGGCCTGCGCCCGCCAAAAACCAACCCTGGGGAATCGGTGATGTTGGGCGCATCGGGCGGCGACGGTGAGAACCCCAGCTCTCATCTTCAACGTATCCTGTCCTTAGCAGGTCCCAACCCAAACCTTCGGTGGGCGAGGAGGGAGTCGAACCCACGATCTCCTCCGCGTCAAGGAGGCGCCTTCCCGTTTGGCCACTCGCCCGCTAGTAGTCCTGGTGAGAATCGAACCCACACCGTCCGGTTATGAGCCGGATGCTCGTACCTTCGAGCTACAGGACCGCGGTCCCCTGGAGTGGAATCGAACCACCATTTCCGATTTATCAGACCGGTGTCTTTACCATTAGACGACCAGGAGGTATTCATGAATTGGCAGACTGATCAATCCACTGGTTCCAAAATTCGGAGATCTGGGACGTACCCTTCCCCGCACTTGCAGTGAGTTGGTAAAAATAGACGCCGAGCGACTCGTTCCTTTCGCCTTATCCCAGCGGCGCCCAAGACAGGATGCGAAGGTCAGAGATCCAGCCCAACCCCGGGTTCGGGCTAGTTCCCATCTCCTCGAACATAATTCCAATGCGTTTGATCGTACCGCCCGTCCTCCATCCGCCATCCCAAGACGTTGAGGGAGGAGTTGCCCCTCCAACTGCGTTCCACCCAGTTGAGTTTGCTCGCCTACGACCGGTGTACGTTGGGATTTGGAGAACCCACTCACACCCCGGGTCGGATGTCGGCGTCGGGTCGTTGTAGCTGCACGCGATGCGGTAGTGGCTGCCCTCCTGATTGTTCAGGAGGGACGTGATCGTCGTCTTGTAGGTGTAGGCTGTCTTCCCGTTGTTGTTGTTGGCACACTTGAGGTGAGCGTTGGTCAGACCGCCACCACGGTACACCGAAAACCAGTGTGTGATGTCCTGATACGCCAATACAACCTGCGGATTGGTTGTGAGGCCTCCGGGACTGCTCTCTCGGGGACCCAACTTGAATTCGAGCACGAAGTCATCGGGGAAGTCGTCCGGCAAGTCCCGAATCTCGAAAAACGCGAGCGCGCCAGCGTTGGTGTGCGCATACTCAAGTCGAGGTTTTTGCGCGCAGTCCAGGCCTGCCGGAAAAGCTCCTACGGAGAGGGAGCCCGTGGTCGGGATGTCCGAAGCCGTAGGACCTCCGACACCATCGCCGAGCTGAGTCACGCTGGTCTTGTCCCACGCCCACAGTTCGGTTTGGGCGGGGACAACTGCCGGAGGCTCGATTCTGAAGTTCGCCCTGTCAGAGACCCCGGCCGAGCCTACCAGGACCGTATCTCCGACTTGCGAGGTCTGCGTGACCGTGACTTCGTACATTCGGGCGCTATCCGCGATCTGTCCGAGACCTGGAGAGCCGGCGATTGAGAGCGCCTCCTGTACGTACGCCAACCCGCTCGAACTGACTGTGAGCGTGGCGATCAGCGTCGGCACGGCCGGAGGTCCCAGCGCCGGCCCAACGTCGTAAAGCTTGACCTGAGCAGAACCAGCGACCGAGAACTGGGGGTTGAGGACGGCTCGGAAATAGATCGATCCGCCAACGTCCGCCCCGTCCATGTATCCGTGCCCGATCGTCTTCTCCACGACCGGGCTCTGCTGGGTGTAGAGGTAGTTTGTGGCCCAGTCGTACTCCACCGAGGTCCCGCCCCCGCCCGTCGTAGTGATCTGCTGCATCGGCTCCAGGATTCTGAGATCGGAGACGTAGCCAACGCCTGGATTACCTCGCTCCTCGAAGGCGATTCCGATGTTCTTGATCGTGCCACCCGATCTCCAGGAGGAGTGCCAACCAGCGGCGGGACACGTTGCCCCGCCTGATGGTGTCATGGCGTCCGCGGAGAACCGGTGAGGGGAAATGTCCGGCTCGCTGGGATGGAGGGGAACGATGCTGATCCCGGGGTCGTTCGAGGTATCTGGGTCGCGGACTTCGACGCGCAGGCGGATGAGCTGTCCCTCGTCCGCGTTCGACAAGATCGCCCCGCCCAGGAACCGATAGCACCCACCGACGGTGGGGGAGATGTTGTTGTAGGCCTGGACAATCGGTGTGACGTTGTCCGTGTGGCGATTGAAAGTCAGGAAGTGTGTGGTGTCCTGCCCTGCGATCCACAGGAATGCCGTCGTATTCGATCCCAGTGTGGCCCCTCGCGGCCCAAGGACAATCTCGATGATGAAGACATTCGGCATCGGGTCCGGGAGGTCGTCGATGAGATAGATCCGGTTCGCACCCGTGCCCGTGTGAGAATACAGCAACCGATTCCGAGTCGGGGTATCGTACCCCGTGGGGAAGGGGGCGACGGTGAGCGTCCCTGTCGGGGCTCCGATATCCAGGGGAGTTGCAAGCTGCGAGGTGTCTACCCCGTTCCAGGCCCAAACGACCTTCTCAGCTGGTGCAGCTATGGTCCCTATCCCTACAACGGCGGAGCCTACGGATGACCAGACAGCTGCGCCAACTGTCGCGTCGTCGCACTGATACGTACCGGAACCAGTAACGTAGGCGGTATCCCCGGCCTCAACGGCTGCGTCCTGGATTGTAGCTCCAGACACGTTCGGGAGCTGACTCGCGCTGGCGACGACTCCCCAGTAGGAGTGGTGCTGTGTCGGGCTCTTTGTTGCCATGTTCAGAGTCTACAGACGACGCTCTTCCAGAACAAGCACATCCAGAGCCCCCGGCGGGGCTCGAACCCGCAATCTTCACCTTAGGAGGGTGATGTCCTTCCAGTTGGACCTCAGGGGCGTGCGGGGTAGTCAACGGGAATCGAACCCGCGCTTCCAGGACCACAACCTGGCGTGCTTCCGCTACACCATGACCACCGTTCCGGTCCCCCGAGAAGGAATCGAACCTCCCTGGCCGTCGGCAACCGGGTTACAGCCGGTCCACCATCCATAGGTGTCTATCGGGGGAAACTTAGTCCGCGCGACAGGATTTGAACCTGCATCTTCCAGCTCCCAAAGCTGGCGCCCGACCAGGTTGGGCCACACGCGGGCAGGACCGACAAGGGTCAAAGAGAGACAGGGCTTTGAGTCGGGGTTTAGGCGACAATGTACTCCCTTCAGCATTCGGTCCAGCGGGAAGGGCCGGAATTGAACCGACGTTCTGGGATCTTCAATCCCATGTTCTACCGATTGAACTACCTCCCCAGCGCTCCAACGCTCGCCTGGATTGTCCGACGAGCGAGGGAGCATCTAAGATCTCGAACCTTTCGCCTCTACGTCCCCTCGCAAGGAGAATGAACGTATCGTCCCCGACCCACGTAGTTCGGGGCTAACCCTCCGAATGACCGGAAGGCGGTACTGGGTTGATCTCTTGCGGGGCTAACGAGAGTCGAACTCGCGATCTCCTCCGTGACAGGGAGGCGGCCACTCCACCTGGCCCGTAGCCCCAAGTAAGGCCGACAAGTGACGATGAGAGTTTGTGTACACCAGGACTCGAACCTGGAATCTTTGCTTAGAAGGCAAATGTCTTTACCAATTAGACTATGTACTCCCACCAAAGCATTCGGCCTAGCGGGCGACCTGAGAATCGAACTCAGCAGACAGCCGGTTTTGGAGACCAGCCCGCGTACCCTGCGCGTCACCCAGTACGTCTCCGGCCAGGGCGTATCCGTAGCACGAGGCGCTGTGTGCGTCTCTCGAAGACGTGGCAGCATCCCGAAGGTCGCTGCCCCCGCCCGTTGCTCTGAAGCTCGGTTTCGGGTTAGCACCGGAGGTAGGGGTCGAACCTACGCTGACGCGGAGTCAAAGTCCGCCGCTCTTCCGTTGAGCTACTCCGGTAATCGATCCGACAAGGGATGACGGAGAAGTTTTTTCTCCCGAACCTGGCAGCCCGGCAGTTCGGGCTGGTAGGAATCGAACCTACTTCGATCGTTTATCAGACGATGTATTCCCCATCGAGCATTCGGATCGGTTGGGGTGGGAGGACTCGAACCCCCGACATGCTGAGCCAGAGTCAGCCGTTCTGCCAACTGAACTACACCCCAATCGCGGGTCGGGTGGGATTTGAACCCACAACTCTCGGCTTAACAGGCCGCCGTTCTACCTCCTGAACTTCCGACCCCTGCAGTGGGTCCCCCGGGATTTGAACCCGGACCTGACGGCTTAAGAGGCCGCGACGCTGCCGTTACGCCAGAGACCCATAATAGTGACCCTGGGACCTGGGTAGAGTCCCAGGGTCGAAGATGCTCAGTTGTCACAGAGCGAGCGGCCGTCGCCGAGAGACTCCTAGCGAGTCTCGTTCTCGATCGGTGGGCCGCCCCGGCAACGATCCGGGAACCTTCAGGGTAAAAGCCTGCTGCTCTGCCAATTGAGCTAGCGACCCAGTTGTCCTACTTCAAACTCCAAACCTTCAATCCCAAAAACGTCAAAAGCCGCCTCGGCTTCCCGGGGCGGCTTTCGCGGATGTTGCGTTTGTGCGAAAGCCGCTACCCTGGGCTACCCTCCTGGAGCGTAATATCGGCGGCAAAAGTCACGACGGTATTCGCGCCGCAGGAGGGTATACACAACCATGACGGTCGATACCCTCCGTTAGCATGCTTCAACCTGCGCTGTTCTTGCCGTGTCATTGTCTGCTCTATCGGGTGCTCTGAGCTAAAACCTAACTCCCGTGCGCTGAGTTCAGAGTGTCAAGCGCAAACCCTAGAGTCAAGTAAAAAATGCGCCTCCCAGACACTTTTTCGCCGCTCCTTGGAACGTACTTATCAGTACTCCGTTCACCGTGCCCGGGGAGGGAGATCGCTCTTCCGTGGAAGACCATCCCCACGCGTGCGGGGGAACCTGCTCTGCAAATCTCTGGTCCATCGTGTACTCCGGTCCATCCCCGCGCGTGCGGAAGAACCTCAGTGACGCTCGGCCGATGCATACCCATCAACGGTCCATCTCCACGCGTGCGGGAGAACCCACGATCCTTGAGCCTGCGCAGCGCATCTGTCGGGTCCATCCCCACGCGTGTGGGGGAACCCCTGTGCCACGCTGAGCCAAAAAAAACGGTTCCCCTCCACACACATGAGTTCCTCGTTCGAGACGAGGCAAGAACACCGCGCTCTCACGCAGTGCCACCGACTGGAATATCGGCATCTGATTCACGCTCTGGAGATTACCAACAAGCGGAGGCATTGTCAACCACCTTTCAGCTCCGGGGACGATTGCTATTGACACCGCTAACAATTCCGGGTTATGTGGTAGGGGTCGTCGGGGCAACGGCTCCGAAGGAGGAGGTAGCATGTACACCCATCACCGGATCACATTGGTATTGCGTGAAGAGCCTGAAGGTCACGGAACCTTGTTCCTCGACTGGGGAGGCGGCACCTCCGAGTCCTTGGAAGCCCTCGCTATCGTACCCAATGACGGGATGGGGGGAGGTCAGCTCGTTTCGATCCTGTCCAATACACTCTCAATACATCTCACGGCCATCGCAGACGCCTTGGCGACCGCCACAATCGAGGGCGATCTCAAGCCCATCGGAAGCGAACACCTTGAGGACGTGGCCAAGACAATAGCAACCGAGCGCGCGGACGTTCTCCTGCACTTCCTCTCATGGTTGGAGAGAAACGGTTACACGATCTACAACGGTCCGGAGAAGGGACCGATCGACGACATACAGGAGCTTTTCAATCACTACGCCGAGGAGCGCCACAATGGCCAAGCTAAGTGAGCTGCACGTCCAACACTGCCTCCTGGAAGACAAGTGTCCACGGTGCGGTGAAGAGGTCTTCGAGGACTGGGGCCAGTATGAGCTGGATGAGGACGAGGTAGGCGGCAACGCGATGAATGCCTCGTTCGTGTGTGGAGACTGCGGTATCGAGTGGTATCGGGACATGAGGGTCGTCTTCAAGTTCGGACGAGTTCGGGATATCGAGGAAGTGGAATAGACATGAGAAAGCACACCAAATACGCATCGTACGTGATCCGCCACCGTTGGTTCGTCTTCGTCGAGTGCGTGAAGCTCGGCATTCCCCTGCGAGGTCTCCTTCACGACCTGTCGAAGTTCCGCCCCGACGAATGGGTACCCTACGTCAACTACTTCAACGGAGAATGGCGCTGCAAGGGGGACGTACCGCCCGGGTACAAAGCTCCGCCAGAGGTCGAGGCCGCATTCGACGCGGCGTGGCTTCGATACCAGCACCGCAATCCTCACCACTGGCAGTATTGGCGCCTCCGCGAAGACGACGGCGGGACGAAGCTGCTTCCGATGCCAGAGAAGTTCGTCCGCGAGATGTTGGCCGACTGGCGGGGAGCCGGAAAGGCTCAGGGGTTCGAGAAGCTGGGACCGTGGTACGCGAAAAACCATCGCAAGATCGAGCTGCACCCCCGGACACGGTTGCGCCTGCACTCCCTCATGGAGGGAGATGAAATCCCTCCAAAGGCAGGCGTTGGAGGTACGAGATGAGCGCACCTGGAACTGCCGCGTGGCTTCGCGCGATGGCAAAGGAGCATGAAGACCTGTCCGAGGGCCTGGCCCGAGCAGCGAACCGCATCGACCGTCTGACGGCAGAGCTTGCACGAGCCAAGACCGGTGTCGACCCGCGATTCCAGCCTCTGCCTTCGATGGTTCCTGGAAGCGCGCCATCGTTCCACGCCGACCCGAACGTCGCCCCCGGATCTCCAAAGTATCGAGTGAAATTGCCCGAGAACGGGGACCTTCGAGATCAAGTCGCTGAGTGGCTGGAGGGGTCGGAAAACCTGGGCTTGGGGCTACTCGACTCGAAGATCCTGTGTCTGGACGGTGAGCCGGGAGAAGCTGACCTTCTCGTCGAGGCCATAAAGCCCTGCCAGGGTGACGCTGGCAACGTCCTGTTGATGGGACCTACGCAGATGCTACGGCTCTCTGGCTGCATGGTGAGCGCCGTGACAGCGAACTCTACCGGAGAAACCGAAGAACTTGAACTCGTCGCTCAGAACGCGGAGGAGCCCGATGCCTGACAACCTTGAGGGGAGCTGTTACCACATTTACCACATTCGTTTCCCGAACAAAGACCTCGAGATCTGTGACAAAGAAACGCTGGCGAGGGTGGAAAAGGGGCTCACCGCCTTCCATGCGCTCGGACATGGCTTAGTCGCTCCTTGCGAAATCTCCGTGCTCGGTATTCCGCACCCGAGTGGAGGTGTCTTGGACGTGGATATTCGAGGAAATTCGATCAACCTTCTAGAACGGGGGGAGCACGAAGATGGGTTTGTTCGCTTGAGAGCTGACCCCTCTGCAGTAGGTGTCGATCTTTTCGGGTGCTACGTCTACAGAATCCAACACAGCGCTGAATGTACTGTCGCGGTACTGGTAGGAAGCCCGGCCCAAGAAGACGAAGAGCGCTCGGACAACGATCTGCGAGAGCGCGCTCTCGAGGACATGAAGACGGCCACTGAAACGATACGCAACGACCTCTCCGAAGCCCTGGGAGCGCCGGCTGGTGCCTCCTGGCAGGACCTCACGAGCCTCGTAAAAGAGCTGAAAACGCAGGAACAGGCCCCAGCCTCCGAGCGAGACACGCTCATGCTGGCCATGACAACGCTCCGGGATCAGGTGGTCGAGGCGGACAACCTCGTTCGAGCCGCTCTTGGGTATGAGCCCGGTGAAGGGAAGTGCCCTTACGGGTTCGCCGACAACGTTCGTCGACTGATCGGCTGCATGGAGGAGAACGCTACCGACCACGAGCAAGCTCTCAGCGCGTGGGAGGCCAAGAAGGCCTCTCTAGAAGCCAAAGTCAACTACCTGGAGTCCACCTTGGAGAAGCTGCGCGAGGGAGACGCAGGACAAGCCTTCGACTGGAAGGCACACTTCGTCAACCTCGCCTCGGCCGTCGGCGTTCCGAGGTCTGTGGTTGGGGATGTCAAGAGCCCTCAGGTGGATGCAGTCATGAACTACGTCGCTCAGACCATACCCGGTTACAAGCTCGCAATCACCGTCCGGAAGCTAGAGAAGCGTGTGGCCGAGTTGGAGGCCCGAGAGCCCGAGCCAAAACCACCTTCAGCGACTACGCACTACGAGGTCTGCAAGCACTGCCACGTGCGAGTGCCAGCTGGGGTACAGTTCTGCCCCAGGTGTGGAGAGGCAGAGTTCACGCCGGGAATGAACTCGGAGGAGGACCGGTAGGATGGGACGGCGAGAAGAGCGTGAAGAGCGACTAGAACGGGTCAATGAGCTGATCCACGTCATTGCGTCTCACGGCCGGAAGTTTTTCTGTTACGAAGGCATCACGTGTTGGCTGGAACTAGACGAGCGGGAACGTCTCTGGTTCGTAGACTCTTGGCGGGGCGATCGAACATACACGCACCGCAACGGGCCGTGGTCGACTTTCCATCACGGGGGCACGTTGAAAGGCCTTGTCGAATGCTTTCGGGACTTCGTCATGTTCAACAAGCAGCTGTCGCGAGCCCTTTTCGAGTGGCCAGAGTGGTACTGCAGGGGAGACCTGTGGGGGTACGGGGCAAATATGGCCCCCGTCCGTGAGGCTGCCGACCGTCTACAGATCGTTCGCCCTCCCGTGCGAGGGCAGTTGGAACCTAGCTAAAATACAGGCTAGGATCGTCCCATGAAGCGATACACAGTGGTTCGGAGCGAAAGACAAGTACGACCGATCGTTACCTGGGCGGATGACATCGTGATCGAGTGGGCCGGGAGTGAGGCAGTTTGCAAGGTGAGGGCTGTGTTCGACTACGCCGACGGTGAAGCAAGGCTCATCGTCCGACGAGGCCCGGATGAGATAGTGCTGGCTGATGGTCTGAGGGATGTGTTCACATGCACGCGCGAGGCACTCCTGACTGATGGTGATGAGGTCGTACTACAATGGCGGGCTCGGGTTCCTACCGCTCCCGTCATATCGGATGTGGCGGAGCTGACTGTGGAGGGTGCTTAGGTGATGGAAGCGTTGGTGGTGGCTGGAGTGATCGCTGTACTAGCGATCTCGGACGTAGTGGGACTGCTGAAGGACCGAGACGAGCAACGATAGCGGTCTGTGGGCTGGAGACGAGAATGAAAACCCCTAGTCAAGCGTTGAAAGAACAGATGGGCGACGATCTGGCCGTCATGGCGGCCGAGACTGAAGGACTCGGACCGCCTTCGCCGGAGTTGCTCCAGGATTGCAGCGACGGTGTCGTGTGTCCGATCTTAGTCTACCCCAACGCGCGCCTGCGAGAGCCAGCGGCCGAGGTCATCGACTTCGACGACCGCATCCGAAAGCTCGTGGCAGACCTCGCCACGACGATGTACGCAATTGGAGGCGTAGGTCTGGCAGCCCCGCAGATCGGAGACCCGGAACGGGTCTTCGTCCTTGACATCCTGAACGGCCAACCGCCTCAGAAGGGGAGACCGGCGAACCAGCTCTTGGTCGCTGTCAACCCGAAGGTCTGGGTCGTTCCAGGAAAGACCCGACGTGACGCTGAACGCTGCCTATCTTTCCCCGACGTCGTGGAGCTGATCACTAGACCCGCCAGCGTAATCCTCAAGGCCTGCGACCACCGCGGCAAACCGTACGCTATGGGGTGCGGTGCTGACATGGCTAGGGCTATTCAGCACGAGTTCGATCACCTTGAGGGGAAGCTTTTGATCGACTACCTACCGAAGAAGAAAGCGCGAGACCTGAAACGCCGTATCCACTCCCGGACACGAAGACGCTAGCGAGTGGTTGAGCCGGCCCACTACTTGTGCCTGAAGTGTCAACACGAGTGGCTCAAAGTGCCCGATCGAGGGGAGCCCAGCAAAGTCGTACACCCGATCTGTCCGCGGTGTGGGAGTGCCTACCTGAAGTGGCTCGACTTCGACGGGTGGCGGAAACGCAACCCACTTTGTCCTTGACATTTTTCTGTCAATAGCATACCTTAGGTGTGCGAGCGGGTAGACCCTGCTAGGAGAGGAGCCCATGAACCCAGCTACCTTCAACTTGTTGGACGGGATTGTCCGAGCGACGATCAAGATCGCGGACGCCGCGTTGAGCACTGATGAGAGCGCTGACATCCGAACTGAACTGACGGGGCAGCTAGCGTCGCTGAAGGTTGTTTCGCATCACGAGGAGGGGGAGGATATCGTGCAGGCCATGGCCCGGGCCGTTCTGGCGTTGGCCACCCACGTCCTAGGACGGCCCGTCAAGCCTCGGGAGGACGACGTGAAGAAGACCGACCTCCTGGACGTCGTCAACCGCCTAGAGCAACGCTCTGAGGAAAAGAAAGCGATTACCGACGCTACTCTCCATCCTTCGGGCGCGTGCACATGTGGCAATGAGGGGGAGTGCGAGTGGTGCAGGACACACTGCATCCACTGTGGGGCGGAGATCGATCTACTCATGGGCCACTGCCGAGGATGCGGGCTCGACCACGCAGCGGCATCCGCGCATCCTGGCCCCCTGAACATTTACGGCCTCGATCTCCGCTGGAAGCTGATCACTCTTCCGTCGGGAGACCCGGTCGTGGCTGTGTACTCGAACGATCGCCCCAACTCCCTCACGCAAGTCCAAACGGAAGAAATCCGGTTGGCAGTCAACAAAGTCATCCGACGTTGGGTGTAGGGGGCAGTCATGGCGAAGATTTTAGTGAGCGGGGGACCCGTCCACGCGAAGCTGGATGCGGTCAAGATCGTGACCAACCAGTTTCGGGGAACGCGGATGGCCGCGCTGGCGAAGGCCCTCGAGACCTACAACCACGAGGTCACGTACCTCACGTCGAAGCATACAATTCCTCCCCACAAGTTACGGGTCCCTGTGTCCACACACGACGGCTTTGTGGACTACATGGAACGGATCGAGATGCTGGCGCCCAAGTACGACATGCTCGTGCTCGGAGCAGCTGTAGCGAACTTGGTTCCGGAACCAAAAGCCTGGACGCTGGACGAGAAGTTCCCCAGCCATGCCTACAAGGAGGGCGACCTCGTCAACATCCCTTTCCGTGTTGCTCCTCGTGTCATCAACCTCGTGAAGGAGGCCAACCCTTATTGTACCCTCATCGGATTCAAGCTTCTCCAGGGCGTGAGAGACGAGGAACTGGTGCGGGCCGCCTATACAGTCGCCCTTGAAGCGAAAGCCGACCTCGTCGTAGCGAACGATCGGGCAAACCTGGACCGCAAGCTCCTCGTGACCAAGGAGCGGTCCGTCATCGAAATCAACGTGGAGGAGTTGGCCGGAGTTCTCAACACCATGGCCAGGGACCAGCACTATAAGACGGTGCAGACGTACAGCTATGAGGTTCCTGACAACCAGCCAGTCACGGTCGTGGCGCGAATCATGCGAAGGGCGGTTAGGCGGTACCGTACCTTGGTCGATCGGTTCCGCTCCGAGATGGAGCAGTACGGACGCGCTCAAGGTGATCACTTGTTTGGGTGCGTAGCCGTTCGCTCGGTCAACAACGGCTTTATCTGCTCGAAACGAGGTAAGAAGGACCTCAGTGAGTTCGTTCACGTGGCCGAGGTGGTTCATCCTTTCCGGCGCGTCCACAGCATCCAGGGCAAGGCCAGCCTCAACGCGCCCCTTCTCGACAAGATCTTCAAAGCCAACCCTCGGGCCAAGGCCGTCATCCACATCCATCGACGCCGACCGAACCTGCCCCAGCTGCCTTACGCGCCACCGGGAACTGTCCGCGACTCTCTTCGGGACCTTCCAGAAGGTGACTTCGAGATCGAGCACCACGGAGTCTTCCACGTGATCACGGAGCTACCATGAGCGACTACCAGCATTTGAGCGGTCAGACGTACGAGAAGCTCTACGCTCGCTATCTTGAGCGTCCGACTCGGCTTCTCGTAGCTCCGGACCCGCCCGTAACTCTGGACGGCCGGACTCGCCTTCTCGATATCTGCTCGGGCTCGGGCGCTGTGGTCGCGGGGGCTATTCGGATGGGTCTTGACCCAACAAACATCATCGCCGTGGAAGAGTCGCTGGCAATGGCTGTGACGACGCTGCCAGGCCAAGTGCGATTCCACACGAAAAACCTGGAGAACCTCCTACTCGACAACACCCTAGCCGAGTACGAGCCCTTCGATCTCATCACCTGTCGGCAGGCAGTGAACTATTGGTGGAGGCTGGACCTTGTTGGCCGGCTGATGGCGCTGCTGAAGACGACTGGTTGCTTTGTGTTCAACACGTTCAACCAGAAACCATCTACCACCCCTCAAGTGCGTCAGTACTCCGACGAGGACGGCTTCCGATTCGCGGAGATTGCCTACCTCGTGGACGATGTTGTCCATCACGTGCAGTCTCGTGAGGGGTTGCCCATGCACCTCACCCGGTTCCGCTGGATACCTCCTGATAAATTCGAGTCCGACCTGAACTACTTGCAAGCCAAACGATCGGCCCAGGGCTGGATGCGCTGCCGGGAAGGGGCGACTGACACGTACGTGGTCCGCGCCAATGTTAGTTGACAATTCGTAACCTACTTGGTACGGAGGTCAAGATGTCCGAAAAATCGCTCCAAGACGAACTGGCAGCCCCGGCCTTCGAGAAGCAGAAGCGGGCGCTAAAGCTGATCCACATGATGAAAACCGACGTTCAGGCGGCCCTGACAGCGGGAGCCCCGCTCGTGATCCAGGGCGAGGGACCGCTTGGTGCGCTTCTCACCGTTCTCGGTGTGGCTGAAAAAGCCACCGTTGAAAAACTCACTCCCATTCTGGGAGCTGATGGAAAGTTGGTGTCGTGATGGGTAGAAATAGAACCCTGTGCGTGGACTTCGATGGCGTTATCCACTCCTACGCGAGCGAGTACCAGGGCGCGTGCGTGATCCCGGACCCACCCGTTCCGGGAGCCTTCGAGTGGCTAACAAGGACCGTGGAGTACAATGACGCGGAGGGCAACACTTTCACTATCTGCATCTACTCCAGTCGGTCGAAAGAACCGGGCGCCATCGAGGCCATGAAGGCCTGGTTCGAGAAGCACGGTCTCTCCCGGAGCACATTCGATCGGTTGGAGTTCCCGACGCAGAAGCCCCCGGCTTTCCTGCTCATCGACGACAGAGCTTTCCGGTTCGAGGGTGTGTTCCCAACCCAAGAGTGGATCATCGACTACAAGTCCTGGGTGAGAAAATGACGAAAAGCAAAGACAAGTCGCGCCCTGTAACGGTCCAGATAACTAGGTTCGGGCACCAGTTCCGGGTAGCGTTTCGAGCCGGGTCCTCTCTCATGGCTAGCGACTCTCAGGCCTCCCTGTACATCGACGACAAGCTCGTGGGATGGCTATCGGTCAACTATCGGGAACACGAGCCGGGTTGGCAGCACCTGTACCTCGATCCCTCCGACGACACCGAAATCGTCTCCCCGGAGATGCTGGGGCTGCCTCCCGAGACCGAAGGTCTCGCTGACAACCGTTTTCTGACCGAAGCTGAAGAGTACATTCTCAGCTCGTTGTCTGCCCGGCTGATCCATGAGTTGGCGGGAACGCTGCCTCCCTCCTCCGAGACCGCTCAAGACCCTCGAATGATCTCGCCGAAAAAGCGCGGTCTTCGCGTAGCCGCTGTGTGGCACGATACCGGAAGAGTCGAAGAACTACTTCCCGAGCTAGTAGCCACTGAGGTCCTCGATACTGTCCGATGCGTAGGTGCGATTCTATCGAACGCTGTGGATGTGGCAGGACCGTTCCCGAACGACGCTGAGAAGTGCAAAAACTACATCGAGGGGTTGATCGAGGGGTTGATCGAGGACTGGCAAGTGGAGGGCGGATGATGGCTCCCCCAAGCCTTCAAGGCTTCCGAGACTGGAAAGGTAGTGACTGGCCTGCCGTGGTCTTCTTTATTGTCCTCGTTGCTATGTTCGTGGTCCCTATCAGTGCCGGTCTGCTGATGAAGTACAACCACACTCAAACCGTAATTCCATCCTCTCTCGAGGAACGCCAGACACTAGCGCTGGAGCAAATAGCCGCCGAGCTGGAAAGGTTGAACGATGACCGCTGCGAGCCCGGACCTTGAAACGGTCAAAATCGTCGTCCGGCGGGTCGCCCCGAAGTTCTTTTCCGAAGGACACGAGCGCGTGTACGTCGCTATCTGCTGCGGGCGTGCCTTCGTAGGTCCGAACGAAGTAGCGAAGTGCAAGACTTGTGATGGCGTTCCCGAAGGGTTCTGGGTCACCCCTGACACCCTTCACGAAATCTGCGGGTGAGCCGGAGAGACGAAAGGAGACAGCGTGTACGATCTTGACAACGTGAGTCTAGGACTGTGGGTCGACCTGCCGAAGCGAACGGTACTGTCCCCGTATTTCTTCCACTGGGTGGCCGAAGTTCTGAGGTTCGACCTCGTGTCCATCATGATCGACAACGCCGACCCTGAGGTGGAGTTCTTGTGGACTGCCAAAGATATCGAGCGTGCATGGAAGCTTGCCGACCGCTACGCACTCGAGATCGGGTTGACGACATGGCCGTATCCGAACAAACAGCTCCTCAAGAAGATGATGGAGAAGATGGACGAGCTTCTGAAAGCGGGCGGCGTCAACGAGTGGGAGACGGACCAGGAGTTCAACTGGCGAGCGTCCAATGTACGCGGCTTCGCCGACCTGGATCTTGCTGGAGACTGTTTCGTAGCGGAGAAGCACGCGATCTGTCAAAAGCACGAAGTCCGAAACACGCTGACGACCTTCACATACCACACGGAGAACAGCATCCGAGCCGGCACCGCTCCCCACATGGATCGGCTCGTGGTGCAAGCTTACGCAGTAGACGAGCGTGATGGTCGAGACATCTCTTGGGATAATCGTCTCGGCCCTGGGAACATGCAGAAGCTCACGATCGATCGAACCTTGGAGGTGCCCGGCGTCAAGGACGGGAAACCAGAACTAGGTGTAGGGCACGCGGCTTGGAACCAGGATCACTTCCGTCAGCGAGACGGTAGCGGATGGCGGATCGTGCCTCCTCAAGAGGCTATGCAAGTCTCCTTCGAGGCTGCCTTGGCGTACTCCCCGGTGGCGCACAACTGGTGGAGCGCGAAGTTCACCTACCCCGAAAGCCCGCGCTTCAACAGCTACGCCGAAGCTTTCCTGAAGACCCTCCGCAACGACTGAGCCGTCCCTTCTTTGCTCTTGACACTTTCCTAAGGACTTGGTACCGTATTTTGTGGATACGGGGATTCCCCGTAGGGAGAGCGCTACCAATGAGTCGTCCCGAAAATGGACCTATGGTATTTGAAGGCGACTGGCCTGGAGTGTTCATCCGCGGCGATTCGTGTTTTTGCTACGCAAACGCCCTCAGCAATGTGGTGGCACCCGACCCTATCACCCAACACGTCTTGGACAACCTTCGTCGTCTCCTCCTGTCCGCCGTGGAGGAGGGGAGTGAAGTGCAATCCCTTCGACCCTTCGATGAAGCCAAGGCTGCGGACAAATGAGGTGGGAGTGGATTTGGTCGTGCCCTTACGATGACAAGGGCTGGAGGATTTGGATGGAAGACCAGATAGGCAAGGTAGCGCTCCAGACAGTGTGGGAGCAGAAGGTCAAGGACTGCACCCGATGCCGGTTGCATGAGGGCCGGAAGAACATCGTCTTCGGAATCGGGAACACTGAGAGGCCTGATTTTCTGTTCCTGGGCGAAGGCCCGGGAGCCCAGGAAGACGAGCAGGCTCTGCCGTTCGTAGGAAGAGCTGGCAAGCTCCTGGACAAGATCCTGGACGCTATGGGCCTGTCTCGAGACGCTGTCTACATCTGCAATGTCGTGGCGTGCAGACCCCCTGGAAACCGGGACCCGAAAGACGACGAAATCGAGGCTTGCTCCCAGGTCTGGACCTCGCAGATCGTAGCCGTTCGACCGCGTATGATCGTGGCTCTGGGAAAGGTGTCCGGGAATACACTCCTCGGCACGCGAGGGCAGTCGATCATTCAGATGCGCAAGAATCTGCATACCTGGAACAAGCTCCCGGTCCAGGTAACCTACCATCCCGCCGCCATGCTTCGGTCCGAGGAGTACAAGCAGCCGGCGTGGGACGACCTGCGGAAGGCCATGGCGCACGTCAAGGCTCTCAAGGCAGGGGAGCAGAACGCCGGTCCACTGTTCGGAGGCGAGGCGTGATGGACCCAATCACGGTCGGATTTGTGATAGGTGCGTTCTTGTTCGGAGGGGTCACAGGTGCTCTACTCGTAGGAACCCTTTACCGATCTGGAAGTACAAGAGGATGATATGGTCAAAGCAAACATAGCGCAGTCGTGGCTTCACGTATATAGGTTCACCCTACGGTTCTACTTTTCGGGCGTGAGGGGTTCCCACCGAGACTACGACACCAAAGACGTCGGCGCGATCGTGGCTGCGGTCACACCACATGGGTTCGAGGTGTGGCGCGCTATCGCCCCTGGCAAGAACCTGTTCCAGGAAGTTCGGGAGGCAGACAAGGTTACAGCCACCCTGCTCGAACGCGACGGCAATGCAGGACGCTGCGTCGTTTTGAGCATTGCGGACCCGAGCTATCTGCCCTTCGGCGTCGGTATCGAGCTGGGCGGTCAACGGGCTGGCCGGCTAGACGCCACAGAGTCGGAGATCGCGTTGGAGGGTGTTGTCTTTCGCACCTGCGAAGTGGTTGATGTCGGAGACACCGTACGCGATGCCTAAGGCCAATAATCGCTTCAGCCACGCCGAATCTCTAATCCCCCTCGATCCGGACGCTGTCGAGGTGCCTCGCGAGACGGTCGAGCACGCAGCGGAGCTTCTGGGACCGGACTCCGCTTCCGCCGACGCCCTGAAACGAGCGGACGAGTACGAGGGGAGAGTTCGGTTCTGGTACTCACCGTCGTACGGCACTCTCAGCCTCGAACTGATGAAGGACAAGGGGCACTAGTTGTGACTACCAGTAAACTAGCGTATAGTCAGGTGCGTGAGTGGTCGAAAACGAGACCGTTGTGTCGTGTGCGGCAAGCCGATAGAGGGCAAGGGCGTCCGCATTACGAAGGGGACGCTCCGCTCTGGCGAGTGGAAGGAGCGCTCCTTGTTCGGGAACGCCCACGAGTCGTGTTTCGCGCAGGCTATCGAGTCCCCCAAGATGGTGGTGGACGAGCTTCGGAGGGCTGCCCGTGAGCAAAGCCCTCGAAGCTCTACGTCGTGAGCTGGAAGCCGCCGGGTTGAAGCCCGACACATACCCCTTTGAGCGAGAACTTCGATCTCGCAAGGTACTGCTCTGCAAAGAAGCCAAACGCGTGTCCTCGTGCTGGGACTGCGATTACTTCGATTACTGCGAGCTGATCAAGGCCCGCCTTCGCGACCTGTACAAAGCGGAACCGAAAAAGGAAGGAGGCAACCGTGGAGGCTCGACCGGTACACCCACTTGAGGATCGTGCCCTTCTAGCTGAAGTGGCTCGCGCGCTAGTCACTTCGCCAGTACACGTACGCGTGAATGAGACCGAACGCGGCGATAAAACCATTCTTTCCCTGTACGTGCGCCCTGCCGACAGAGGGCTGGTGATTGGCAAGCGCGGCCGGACCATCACAGCCATCAGACAGATCTTTTCGGCCATAGGTATGGTCGACGGTCGGCAGCTCATCGTAGAGATTGACGATTCTGATTGACAATCCCCTGCCTATATGGTATGTCTGGTAGATAGAAGATCTGGCACTTAGCTGCGAGAAGGAGTAAGAACCGATGACATTCAGAGAAGCGGTGGAAATGTACGTGGGCGCCTTGCTGCGCGGACCTCTCCTCGTGGGAGACGCGACGCGGGCCAACATCTCATCCCTGGTCGAGGCCTGGATCATCCTGAAGTACACCCAGGACCAAATCGACAAGCGCGTGAAGGAACTCCGGACAGTCCTCCTAGCCCGCGCCAACGAGTTCGGTCGCACGACCGACAACGGGGGCCAGAAGCTGCGCGTGGAGGGGTCCACAGTCGTCCGGGAACAGCGGAAGGCTTCTCTGCCTGACGAGGAGAAGCTGCGTGCTCTCCTAGAGGACCACGACCTAGCTCCAGACCAGGCCTTCACCCAGGTGACGAAGGTCGTGATGGACGCCAGCAAGGTCCAGAACCTCGTCGACCTGGGCAAGCTCCCGAAGGTGGACGTGGAAAGCGCGAAGAAGATCGTATGGGCGCTCCGCGTGAAAGAGGACCCCGACCTCCTTGACGCCCTGGAGGAGATCGTTGGAGGTCCCGTGACGGAGAACGCGCCGCGCAAGGCCCGAAACGTGTCCAAGCGTTCAAAGGCTGCGGGGTCCAGGAAAGGAGGCTGAACATGATCGTTGAGCGGCTACCATCGGACGCCTTCGCCCCGAAGACGGACTTGATATACGAGGACGTCTTCGATCTGCACCCGCTGTTTGAAGCTGTAGCGTTCAAAGCCAACCTCATCCTGGTCGGGCCGAAGGGGGTAGCCAAAACACTGTCCATCGCCTCGTGGGCCGGGCAGCACAAGCACCCGATCATCACTTTCGACTGCTCCGAGGACGTGCGCAGGTCCCACTTGCTCGGGCTATTCACCTTGCGAGGGCACGAGAGCCCGTATGTGATGGGACCGCTGCCAACGGCTATCGAGGTGGCCAACGAGGTCGGGCACTGCATTCTCTGCCTGGAAGAGATCAATGCCCTAACGCCGGCCGTTCAGAAGATGCTCAATTCGATCGGGGATTATCGGCGGCGCATCGAAGTCCCGGAGTGTCAGCGCGTGTTCGAGCTGAAAGAGGGGGCCAATCTCTGGCTCTGTGGCACCATGAACACGTCTGTCTACGGCGGGGTCTACACCCTGAACGAGGACTTGAAATCGCGGTTTCGGATGCTGGCCGTCGGTTATCCGAGCAAGGGCGACGAGACACGCATCCTGAAGGCTGTCGCTGGGAAGTGGGCCAAGGAGGCCCTCCTCAAAGACGTTCTCACGCTAGCGCACGAGACCCGGCAGCGGAACCTGGAGTACTCCCTGTCCCCGCGCGACACGGTTCAAATCATCGAGGATGCCGAAGCCTGCGGTGTGGAATCAGCGCTACGACTCGCCGCCGGCAAGTTCGAGGGTCAGGACCGAGATTTCTTCAAGACTCGTGTCGCGTCCATCTTCGGTGCCACAATCAAATAGGAGGTCCCATGTCGACCATCGACGTGGATGCACTCATCAATGTTGAGGTGGACTCGTCCCCCAAAGCCATGTGCTACAAAACCGTAGACGTGTTCTCTGGCATCCTGAAGCGACGTCTCTGGCTCAAGAACTCCCAGGACGGGGTGGCGAGAACCAACGGGTACCTGATTGAAGTGCCCTTCCAACACCCGCGGGCGTACCAGTACTGTGAGCACGAGATCTCCCACATCCTGTTCCAGTCGGATTTCCTAGCGAAGCAGAAGTTCATCGAGGAGTACTCCAGGAAGATCGGGCAGGTCGCCAAAAAGGCTCACCTCACCATCAACGAGCGCATGCTGAGGGCGGGTTTGGAAGGTATCGTTGGCGTCCTTGATGACGAGCGCGTCATCTCCCTCTGGGGCCTGCTCTACCGTGGCTCCGGGGCCATCATGCGCCGTATGAAACGGGAGGAGTCGGCCGCACACCTGAACCTGGCTCACCAAGACTTTCTGTCCCTGTTCATCTGCGTTGCGAGCGGCAACCCGATACCCCCCGGGAAGCTTGACCGCTTCGTGCCCTACATGGAGGAAGCCCTGAGGAAGGTACGCTTCCGGGACTACTTCGGGTGCTTGGTAGCGGCGAAGTGGCTCGTAGTACAGCTGGTGTCGGAAATTATCCGAGAATCGCGAGGGGAGGACCCTCCGCCCGGACCTGCCCCGCAGCTCGGGAGCGGCTCTGATGGGGCGTCAGGGGACGAGGACGAGCAGCAGGCCGGAGAGGGCAGCAACCCGCAAGAGCCGTCTGAGGACCATCCTGACGAAACCTGGGAGCCTCCCGAGGTTGATGCCGGGCTAAAAGAGCGATCCCAGGCCCTTCAGGACGCGATCAATCGTCTTGGAAAGGCTCCATCTGACATCTCCAGCGAGGTTGGAGAGTCGAAGTACAAAAAACGCGGAGAGGAAGCAGCTGCCGACAGGCGGGCTCAGGCTGCCATTACGGCCAACGTGAAAAACGCGAGCAAGCTCGAAGACATTCTCGATGCCTCCTCGGCCCAGATGCTTCGCCTCGTGGACAAGGCCCGAAATGCGACTAAGAACGCGTTCAATCACGACGATCGCATTCGCCATGAGAGCTATGCCAAGGTGGTCTTCACCGACGTGGAACCATCCGGGCCACGTTCTGATAGCTCGCTCCTAAACGACGAGGACGAGAACACCGTGAAGAGGCTCCGAGCCATGTTCCACCGTGTTCTGGGGCGCCGAATCAACACTCTCGAGGACGCTGGAACACGGCTAGACGTCCCCGCCTACATCACTCGTCGTATGACGGGCGAACCTCTTCCAGTCTTCGCTGTCGACTCTTTTGGCCGAGGCTTCCGGACGCTGGTACTAGTAGACCGATCGTCCTCTATGCAAGGGCGCCGGACCGCTCAGGCTGAGAGAGCTTGTCGAATCATCTCCCGGGCGCTGGACTTTCCGTTCGTCACCAGCCGGGTATGGGGATTTCAGTCTTTGAAAGATGGGCAGGTCGACATCACCCGATTTCGCCCCCGACAGGAGGTCTTCGAGTCAGCCACTTCCAGGGTTGGGGGCACGACACCTCTTCACACCGCCATTCGCGTTGCCTTGAAAGACCTGGAGGATGGCACAGATCGAAAGCACTTGTTTGTCATATCCGACGGATTCCCGATATTCGTCCGGAACGATGGTGCGCAGTACGGTACCCGAGCGCTCATGTCGTTTGTTCGGATGAACATCCAGAACGCAAGGCGCAAAGGCATCGGAGTGACGGGAGTCCTGATCGGGAGCGACGTAGGCGCGAAAGAGATGGGCAAGATGTTCGGGCCTCCTCGAAATTGGCGCATCATGAAGGATCAGACATTCGGGCACGATCTGGTGCAGCTCGTGACGGGAGCCTTCGTTAGCTACCTGCGGGGAGGCTGATGGTAGCTCGGGTTCGATGGGCGATACTGGAATCTAAAGCTCCTTTGAGTCAGAGAGTGGAGATGTCGAAGTCCAAAGCTCGTTTCAAGGAAAGGTTGATCTACGAAGGCTCAGTGGGTCGCTGCCCCTGCTGTGACAAACCCACCAAAGTTCGGCTGGCAGGGACATTAGGGATTCCGGACCCGTCCGACTGGATTGTGCCCCTGGAAGTCCTGGAGCTGCTTTATAGATCTGTCGCAAGTCGTATCCGGACGGATAAAAAGACGGGAAAGCCTTACGTCACAGATCCGAGCGAGTACGACGCCACGCGACGGGTCAAGGTCTTCTTCGTGGACGGCGAGGATGGAATTGCCGGCCCTTTTGGACCGCTGGGGTTGAAGGTCTTCCTCGGCAGCCACTCCGAGCACACCACCAACGTGCGGGTCTACGTCGTGAGCACTTCTTCGTCAGCCTTGGAAGTCATTCGGAAGTCTCCGTTCGCCCGAGATCGGGAAACGTCCCCTCAGATCGGCACGACAGAAGACCTGTTCTGAAGCCTAAAAAATAGTTGACAATACCACCGCTTGTTGGTAATCTCCAGAGCGTGAATCAGATGCCGATATTCCAGTCGGTGGCACTGCGTGAGAGCGCGGTGTTCTTGCCTCGTCTCGAACGAGGAACTCATGTGTGTGGAGGAGAACCGTTTTTTTTCGGCTCAGCGTGGCACAGGGGTTCCCCCACACGCGTGGGGATGGACCGTCCTCCGAGGGCCTGTACATCATCGGCGGTGAGGTTCCCCCACACGCGTGGGGATGGACCCGTCGCGCTCCTCGAAGTTCCGCACGGGCGTGTGGTTCTCCCGCACGCGTGAGGATGGACCGGTGCTGTGAGAGCGGAGTCTGCTACAGTGCCCGGTTCCCCGCACGCGTGAGGCGTGAGGATGGACCAGGGCGATCTTCTCCGCTTCAGGCGGTTCTCCCGCACGCGCGAGGATGGACCTGTTTGATGGTGTTCTCGTTTCTGGGTAGCGTATATTAGACGCAGATGTCGCACGTACGAGGACTAAAAAACTTCACCGACAGGCGAACCCAATACCGATCTCCTAGACCTCCGGTTCGGCTTACTCACAACGTTCGCGCCCGAACTCAGCTCAAGTCGAGAGTGTTTCGCCCTGCTCTTCCTCCGAGCTACGGGGAGTGGAACCCCGAGGCCTTGTGCTGGTTGAGGTGGTTGGAGGAGTTCAAGAAGGAGGGCCGACCCGTGGGAAGGTTTGCGGAGCCGCACCGCCGCAGCCGACCTCGGGCATCGATCGACGTCTCGAGTACCTGGAGCGCTGGAACGAACCTTGTGTACTTCTATGTGACTCCGCCCACGACTTCTACCTCTACATGCGGGTATTGACCATCCCCGTGGTATGTGGTAGAAGGGGCGGATGAAAACGCTTCGCGGGCTCAGCAAAGCAAACACGATCCGACTGGTCGAAATCGAACACTACGTGAAAACAGGCACTCGCCCGGACGGAATGCACGTCACGGACGAATGGGTAGACGATTCGATTGCGTTCCTTGCCCGCGAGTTGCGACCGACACTAGAAGCTTGGGCCTCCATCAGTGACGACGAGGAACTGAGCAGCTCGGTCGCTCGCGAGGCTCGCAAGGTCTACCGCCTGTGGAGTAGACACGCTGACCAAGACAACCTAGACCAAGCGTTTGAAGCCCTGGGGAAGGCGATAGAGGCGGCGGAGAAGGTTCCAGGTGAGTAGCAAGATCGGGGTGGCCTGTGCTATGTTTCCAGGCCGTGATTGAAGCTCTGCACACCGATCTCACCCCGTACATCGTGTAGCTCTGACCCCGGTGTGCCGGGCTCAGAAAGGAGGTAGCCCCATGGCTACTTGGCGTAGTGCATTTACCGGATTCAGGAAGGTTGTGGTGGCGGGGGCAGCCCTCGCTGCCATGGCAGTAGGAGCGTCAGTAGCGTTCTCTCTGTCTTCCTGCGACTTCGCCGAGGCGGAGGAGAGGATCGGAGACCCGATAGAGACTCCGGCTCCTCAGTACGACGACCCTGATCGCTATTGGGACGAGCGGGACCGCGCGCGTGCTGAGCGTTGGGAGAGACTCGAGGCAGAAGCAGAAGCTCGCGTCCAGACGATGGAAGAGGAGGCTGCAAAAGCTCCCCCGCCGAAGAGACGGCGGGTGCGTAGGTTCCAGTGGGAGAGTCCAGCTGATGCCCGGGGGAGGATATGGAACGTACCGGACGAGGAATCGGATGAGGCTCTCTTGACGGCCCTGCTGCGTGTGTGCATCGCCGAGGCAGATGGTCGACCCCAAGACTGTGTTGGTATCTGGCAGACAGTCAGCAACATCCGGAGGAGGACCTGCGATCGAGACACACCCCATCTGCAACGCATCACCGAGTGTGACGAGGACGGAGAAACCATGCTGTCCGCGCTGCGCCGATCTCAGCGACATGCTTTGGGCATGATCAAGGCCCACAACAGGCGCGCAGCGTGGGTGCGAAATCTCACTACCGACTGCACGCGCCCTGAAGGATACCCGCACTCTGAGGACCGGTGGAACTCCCACTACGGAACTAAGGTGTGCCCCCAGACAGTGGCAGACGCCCGCAGGCTCATCGCAGGCGAGCTACCAGAGTCGAGGCCGGGTGCTCGCGTCCGATGGTTGCCAGGTAGGCCGATCACGTGGGGAGGACGTTGCGAGTCGGGGAAAGCCTCGTGCGACGACCGCATCGCCTGCGCCCGCGGCCTAGCCAGAATCCAGAATGCGGGGACTCTGAACGCGTTCTGGTGCCGTCCGGGTCGCCGAGGGTGCCCGGACGATATCGATCCCGTCTGCATTGAGATGGGGTTCCCGAGTCTCCAGGGGCCTGCTGAAACCCAGCTGACGGTGACGGCAATCGCCCCGGAAGGTGACGAGGGCGAAAACTCTTGACCCCGCGATCCGAGTAGAGCATCATCAGTCCGCTGGTTTGGTGGACGCCCAACTACTGAACCAGGGGCACGGGGAAGAAAATGCTAACCGATCTGCCGCTATGTGATATTGTACCTCTTGAAGCGAGCCCGCTAGGAGTACGGGTTCCAGGGTTGGCGTAGGCGCAAGCCTCGCCCAACGGCGCTCCTCAGCGCCGACGTCACTCGGTTAGCGCCCCTGGTTCTCGTTGGGCCTCCTAGCGGGCTCGCTCTTTTTTCACAAAGAGTGTGCCGAAAGGAAGGTGGTCGTCCGTGATCACTGACTTCGAGGGGAACGTATTCGTGCACTGTGCGGCCATGGACGCTACGTGTGCGACCGGGATCGTTCCGAAGGCCGTGCTGGAGCAGCTGCTACACCACGCAGAACGGATTCCGGAAGAGGGCGTCGTTCGGTTCGTCTCCACCGTAGACCTGGATGAGATTGCGATGTCCATCGGCGTAAGCGTCCGAAAGGTCGAAGACGCGCTGCTGAAGCTCATGCGTTGGGGCTGGCTGCGGGGGCGTGGGGAGGGGTTCGAGCTGGGGTTTCAGAGCGCTGGTGGAGGGGACGTCTTTTACGGTTACGAGTCCTACTTGAGGCTCCACCGGAAGTTGGTAGGTGTGGAATCGACGACGCACCGCGTCGCCGCGGCCAAGAATTGGTTGAACGAGATCGAGGAGGAGCGCAATGCGCGGAGGGTCTGAAAGTTTCTTGCTCAAGGATTTGGCGTTCTACAGGTCGAAGATGACCGCCGCGCTCGGAGTGGACACAGAGCGTATCTACGAGGAGATACGAACGCACGTCTGGCGGTCGCGAGTTCAGGGCTCTCGCAAGCTCAGAGACGCCGCGAAGAGTGGCGACCTCTCCGCCAGTCTCTGCCGGACCACGATTGCCCATTCCCTGGGACTCTCCGTGAGAACGGTCCAGCGCCGCATCAACTACCTCCGCAGCATTGGGTGGATTCGAGCCGAGAATGGCCACGGCTCTGGCGAGGCGCTTGTGTTCCAGCTCGGGTACGTTCTTCCCGGCGGCCTGGAGGTCTTCTACGCCGATGTGGACTGTAGAGAGTTCTGCAACCACCTTACCGACCTGGCTGAGCAGCAGGAGACCACTGTGTCGAAGCTTCCCGTGCTCGACCGAGCTAGGCTGGCCCGGGAGTGGTTGAACCGCAGCGACCGGTCCGTACTGATTCCCAGCATCTACACGACAGCGCCCGGGGTAGTGCCACAGAGGCACTACCCTAGTGCCACAGTGGCACTAGTGGAGGGGGGAGTAGTGCCACAGGGGCACTTGATAATAGATAACCCTTCGGGGAGTGGAATAGATAAGTCCGAGGAATATACCGGGGGCGAGCCCCCGGAGCATATATCAGGCCCCCAGCCCAAGCTCATGGCCGACCCTTCGGACGCTAACGTTTCTGGACGTCCAAGTTCCAAGAACAAAAGACAATATGGAAACGATACCAAGAACAAAAACGAACTTGGTGAAACAAACACGGACGAAGTAGAAGAGGGAATAACCACGTCTGCTCTTGACAATGCTCTTGACTCCGGGCAAGATGGGGACGAGCGCTTTGCTCGTGCTCAGGAGGCCGGGAAGGTGGGGGCTCAGAAGGCGGACGTGCAGAATGACAAGAACAACAAGCGTCGAGAACGTCGCGCCCAGGTTCAGGAATGCCAGGAGAGGCTGATAGCGGGCCGTACCGGGCAGATGGAAGCTTCCGATGCGAACGCGCAGCGCCGCGAGAACTTGAAGGGTGGGACCCAGTACTCGTACGAGGTTATTCAGGGCGGTCGAGAGGTGTGGAAGGTCTACGCCGAGCTGCTCAAAGAGCGGGACTCGCGGCTACCGGTGGTCCGTTGGAATGCCTCGGGGAACGCGAAGGCGCGGGGTCAGGTGTACCGCCTTGTGGACATGTATGGCACGGACGCGACAATCGGAGCAGTCCAGTACACACTCGAGAACTGGGATTCGATAAACCAGAAATACTTCAAGCGGACGGGCAACGTGCCCAACTTCGGGCTGATCTCTCACATGCACGAGTCGCTGTTCCGCGAAGCTGCTCTGTGGGGGGAGCACCGCGGAGTCGTGGAGGAGTGGAAGTCTTGGATGCGTGATCACGAAAACGATGACGAACGTCCACCGTCGGAGCTGCGGGCGCGGTACAAGAAGGCGAAGGCGGCGTTGGAAGCTTTCGGGCTCGGGAGCTGACGGCGCCTGGAGGTTGGTATGACCGAAACGACTCGGTTTGAGTGTCCGTGTTGCCATACGAAGTGGGATCGGGGGACGTCGTGCCCCAGCTGTGGGCGCCGGTTTCTCAACCGTGTGGACTTGGAGCGGATGAACATTCCGGAGGATCTCTGGACGTCGAAGTTGCAGTACGTCAGCAAGGATTCTCTTCCTCAGGTCAAGACCTACCTTCTGAATCTCGATGCGGCGGTGGCTAGGGGGGCCGGCCTTGTTGTTTACGGGTCGGAGGGGGTGGGGAAAACGGCCATCGCGGCTCTGATAGCTAAGGAAGCGAGGGCTCGCGGGAGCACGGTGCTATTCGTGCGGTTGTGGGAGCTGCGGGAGATGATCCGCTGTCGCATGGAGTACGACATGGACTCCTCCATGGCTGAGCGAGCACGCGAGGTTGATGTGCTTGTCTTAGACGATCTACGGTCGGAGGACGCGAGTGAGAAGTTCTTCACCTTGTCGGAGATTATCGAGTTGGTGCGGTATCGAGCGTCACGGAGGCGGGTAACGATCGTAACGACGCGGCTCGACAAAGGGGCGCTGGAGGACAACCCGATGGAGTCGCTGTTGGATGTTCTGCTCTTGTTCAAGGTGTCGGGGCCGAACTTACACGACCGAAAGAAGCGAGCGTTGAGAGAAGCGGTTCTCGGAACCTGACGGCGTAGACGGGAGCGGGGCGTGGATCTGAATACGATCTTTGTTGCCAGTGTGCTGGCTGAGGGACTCCCGGCTGTTCGCCGGGCGGCTGAGAAGGGGGTCGATGGCGACTGCCTGAAGGGTAAGGGGTTGAGGGCGTGGGTGTTCGTTCTCGACTACGTGAGTAAGTACCAGACCACCCCCGATGCCGCGATGGTTGAGAGCAAGACGGGGGTTATGCTTCCGTCGCCTCCAGCTAATGTTCCTGCTGAGGTGTGGATCGACGAGGTCCTGAACGATCGGTTGCACAATGCTGTCGGGACTCAGCTCGGACGAATCGATGCACTCTACAACGCCAGTCAGCCTCATGCTGCTTACGCTCAGTTCGAGGATAGCGTTCGGGAGCTGAGGCGCCTCGGGATAGGAGTTTCCAAGACGGTCAGCCTGCCTTCGCTACTGCCGGAATTTTTGGCGTACTACGAACGTCTGGAGGCAGGTGAGACGGGAATTCTTACGCCGTGGCCGACGGTGAATGAGGCTACGCTCGGGTTCTGGCCGGAAGACTTTGTGCTGTACGTTGCGCGACTCGGGGTGGGGAAGAGCTGGACTCTTATCATCCTCGCTGATCATGCCTGGGCGGTTCAGAAGCGGCGGGTGCTGTTCGTCACGACTGAGATGGGCCGGCAGAAAATCCTCCAGCGCTGGGTGTCGGTGCACAAGAAGTACCCCTACAACGAGCTTCGGCGTGCGCGGCTTGGTAGCTTCGTCAAGCAGAAGATGATGGAGTGGATTGATGAGGTGGTATCGGCGGAGGGTCTGTACATCATCGGAGGCGACTTCGATTTTCGCGTTGAGTCGCTGGAGGCGGCTATCGAGGAATCCGAGCCGGACATCGTTTTCCTCGACGGTGCGTACCTACTCAAGGTGCCTGGTGATGGGAGGACCGAGCGCGCGGCCAATTCGTTCGATGAGCTGAAGCGGATGGCCAAGCGGAACCATATACCTCTGGTCGCCTCCACCCAGTTCAACCGCGAGGTGAAGGGGAGCAAGCTTTCTTCGGCGGGTCCTGAGAAGATCGCTCTGTCGGATGCTGCTGGCTGGAATGCGGACCTCATATTTGGTTTGATGCGGACTGATGACATGGTACGCGACAAGCGGATGGTCCAGCTCCCTTTGAAGTTCCGGGAAGGGTTGGGTGAAGAGGTTGAGACCCATTGGGACTTCGACACCATGAACTTCGATGAGTTGCCGAAGGGGGCTATGGCGGCGTTAGGGGCTTCTGGTGCAGGAGGTGCGGTTGGATCGTCGGGCGGGGGTGCGGGCTCGGGAGCGGCTCCGGGTTCGGGACCTGACCCGGACCCCTATGGTGCGGGCCTGCTGTTTGGCGGCAGTGACGACACGAAAGACGTGCCTTTCTGATGCCTGCGAAGCAAATGCCGGTTTTGGTGAAGCACTGTGCTCTAGCGATCTACAAGTCCGGGTACTGCTCCGGAACGCAGGTGCAGCGAGTTCAGCAGGCTCTGGACATCGCGGTTCGGCGGCTGATCGAGTACGGGTTTTTGTGGAAGGACTCTGGGAAGGTGGCTCCCGAGAAGATCAAACTCAAGGCGAAGGGGCAGAAAGCGGAGTCGCGGCATCGCCGTGAGAAGGGGGCGATTCTCAAGACTCAGGAGTGGAACGCCCTGTATAAGTTGATCCAGGAGGAAGCCGAAGAGGACGAGGGTGCGGGAAGCACGTCACAAGAGGCGGAGGCTGTGATGCTGGACGCGCGTGAAGGGCGCCGGCAACAGGCACGGCGTCGTCAGGCGAAGGTGGCGCGATCTTCCGCGACTAGACGCCCGAAGCGTGTGAGCAGGGCAAAGCGGGCAAAGCGACGGTGAGGCATGGATGTTGGTGCGATTCGTAAATTTCTGAAGGCGATGGGGTGCCATAAGATTTCGGTCGGGTCTAAGTGGGTGCGATCGACGTGCCCGATGGACCATCGCCACAGTGGCGGCAAGGACGGGCAGCCGTCATTCGCCATCTCGATTGATCCGGGAGACGAAAGCAACTGTCGGTGCCTGGCGTGTGGGATTTATGGGCCTCTCGTTCCGCTCGTGTGGCGTCTGGAGGCAGACCGTCGGGGGTCGAGACCAGACCTTCTTGCTTTCTTGAGCCGGCACAATCAGCTGGCCTATGAGAAGATCGATGACACCCCTCGTCCGATTCCCCTTGCAAAGGGGGCGACCCGTTGCAGGGTCAAGTACGTTCCCAATCCGCACCGGGTGAGTACATTTGTTCATCCCGATGACGAGCCTCAGGCAGAAGTGCCGGAATCAGTCCTGGCTAAGATGGTCGCGGACATGCCGGTTCACGTGCTCAGGTATCTAACTCGGCCGGATGACCCTATTCACGGGACGCCTGGTCGGGGGCTCACAAAGCAGGCGGTGGTGACGTGGGAACTTGGGTGGCATCAGAGGGATCAACGGGTGTGCATCCCGATCAGGGACGAGGATGGAAAACTCGTGGCGATCAGCGGTCGGGTCTTCGATGACAGCGTATGCGCTTATTGTCGGGTGTCCCTTCCACAGAACGGGAAAGACTGCCTAGAGTGCGGGAAGCGGCAGCCTCCAAAGTACTTGCACAGCCGGTTCAAGCGCGATCGGGTGTTGTACGGTGAGCACCTGCGGGATACACACAACCGAACTGGCTACCTGTTCGAGGGATTCTTCCAAGCCATCTATTCGTGGCAGTGCGGGTACGCAAACACTTTGGCCCGGATGGGTACGCATCTTAGTAATCACCAGGCAAAGAAGCTGGTGCAATGGTTTGATCACCTGGTCATCGTTCCGGATGGGGACAAGGCTGGGCGAGACGCCGCGGAACGCGACCGCAGAACGCTTCAAGACCTATCTTTCGATGATGGTCAGGGTAAGGTGCGTCGTATCGAGCGAATCAACGTTGTTGACATGCCGAACAAGAGGGATGCCGACACCCTAACACCGGCTGATCTCCGGAAGCGTTTGGGACCCCTAAATACTGCTTGACAATTCCTGAGGTACCGGGTAGTTTTCTGGGTGCCTTGAGGGCATTTGACGGCCGTGGGCCGGGAGGTGAGAGATGACGATTCGGACTAATTCTATCCAGCAGTGCGACCGCTGCCTGAAACCGTTCCAAGAGAAGTACCTGAAATCGGGCGACGAGGTGCCGGCCTTCAAGCAGAAGGGCCTTGTCGTGACGGAGACGTCCGGAACAAGCAAGGATGAGGGGCCGAAGTTCACCGTCCTGTTCTCGTTCGAGGACATCTGCCCGAAGTGTCAAGAGGTGGTGGCTAACCTGCTCATGAAGCTGCGCGGGGAGGGGAAGGGGGCGAAGAAGTCCCGGCGTGTAGCCAAGAAGCGTACCTCGAAGAAGAAGGAAGAGGCCCCTGCTCCCACCGAGGAGTACACCGAGGCGGCTCCGGCGGAGAAGTCCACGCCTGGTGGCGAGCCGTCCACGGCGAAGGACACCGCAGATCGAGACTTCGAGGAGGCTGGAAGGCTGGCGGACGCTAACATGGCGGACGCCGAGGCGGATGAAAACTCCGGGGGCGGGAACGGAGCGGAAGCCAGCTCCCAGGTTGACACTTCGGGTCTCGTCGAGGACCCCAAGACCGGGGATAAGTACGATCCCAATACGGGTGAAGTCGTAGTCAAAGGGGCGAAGGGTGACGGAGTGCCTGAGAGTCATCCCTTTTGATGGTATAGGCCGGGTGGCCAAGTAAACGATCGCGTGATCGAGAGGAGAGCAAGATGAGTGGAGGATGGTACGAACAAGGGTTTGATGGGATCAACGAGGAGGAACGCCGCCTCGATGAGGCTCAGGGTCCGCACCGGTTGTGGATGCCTGGGGGAGGTTCCAAGGACGTGGTCTGGGTTGATGACGAGCCTGTTTGTATCCACGAGCACAACCCGAAGATGAACGGCACCTACCGCAACTGGATGACGTGTCTTCAGGGAGTTTACGATGAGGTCGTGTGCTGCCAACGGCTCGGGCCTAAGAGTCGCTACTACGTTGGGTACGTGACTGCGGTCGACTGCTCGGAGTGGAAGGATCAGCGCGGGAACATGCACCAGTACGAAATGCGGCTGGTGCCGATGAAGCTGCGGTCCTTGAAGAAGTTCCGTCGGAAGAAGGACGATCGTGGTTCTCTGGTTGGAACCATGTGGCGCCTCACCCGTGAGGACGACAACGCGGCCAACATTGGCGACGATTGGGACTTCGTGCGTGATGCGAACATGGACAAAATGTTCGATTTCGTGTGCTATCGCGGGTCCAAGCTGAGCGAACTCTGGGAGGCGGCTGAGAACGACCCGGAGGCCATGGCTCGCTTGCAGCGCGCGTTCCAGATCAAGCCGAATGAGGACGGAACGCTGCCGAGGGTCATACCCCCATTCAACTACTTCGAGACTTTGAAGCCGAAGCCTCCGAAGGAACTCCGGTTGCTCCTCAGCGGCGTGCAGGAGGATGACGACGACAAGGGCTCGAAGGCCCCGAGGTCGTCGGGCAAGGGCGCTGCGCGTGAGGAGGACGTCCCCTTCTGATCTTAGAGTTTGGGCAGAGGTCGAGGGCTTGCTGGGAGCGCGCGTGAGCAGCAGGCTAGCGTAGAATTGAGGGGCGACCTCAGCCGCGGCCGGGCGAAGCCGTGGTAGTACGTCCATTGTACGCAGGGGTGTCATGGGTCGTAAGCCACTACAGCTCTTGTTTGTCAGGTTCCACTTCGGGAAGTGTCGGATGGAAGTTGCTGTGCACGACCTGGTGTCCAATCGGCGGCGCCTGATTGATCTCACATGGCAAGCCCAAGGAACGATGAGGGCACCCCCGGAGAACTGGTACGAGTCAGTTGTCGGTGAAGTGCGATACCAACGTACTCAGGAGCTGAAACAGGCACGGGGACGGTTCATTTCAGGAGGCTGATGTGGATGTGCGCGTGGATGGGTGGGCGTGGTTGCCGAAGTCGGAGCTGACTCCGCACCAGATCGTGAACATGGAAAGTATGCTCACGGTCTACCCCCAGAAGGTCGGCGACTACCCTGGCGAGGACCCGAAGCCCATTCCGCTTTACGAGCACGGAGACGGCGTTTTTGGGGTGCCACGCGAGTTCTTCTTCTCGAATAGGCGACCGGTTCACCGAGTTGACCTGCAAGTTACTAAAGGTTCGTCAGACTGGTGGCCGGCGGAGTTTGTCGGGACTCTCCGCCCTGAGCAGAAGGTGGCCAGAGACGAGGTCGTCAGCATGTTCTTGGCCGGGCGATTGGGGGGCATTGTCCAGGCGAAGCCGGGTTGGGGGAAAACTGTCTGCGCTCTGGCGATAGCGGCGAAGCTAGGTGTTCCCACCCTCGTGGTGGTCCACAAAGAGTTCTTGATGGATCAGTGGACCGATCGGATCGGGAAGTTTCTTCCAGCTGCGAAGATCGGTAGGGTCCAGCAGGACGATTGCGACTTTTCCGGCAAGACGGTTGTTATGGGCATGGTGCACTCCCTCGGTGGGGAGCAGCGCTACCCTGAGGAACTCTGGGGGTGGCCTGGGCTCATTATCGTGGACGAGTGCCATCGAATAGGCGCACGCACGTGGGCTCCCGTACCGCCTCGTTTCCGTGCGAAGTACCGCCTTGGGTTTACGGCCACGCCCCGGCGCAAGGACGGCGCGGACGATGTCTTCTGGCAGCACATCGGTCCGATCGTTTTCGCTGGGAAAGAGGAGCGTCTGAAGCCCATCGTGAAGCGGGTCTGGTCCAAGTTCAAACTCGTGAAGACAGACAGATTCAATCCGCATCTTGCTCCCCGTTCGTTGCTACTGCGGTTTCTGTGCGCGAGTCGGTATCGAAACGATCTGATCGTCGATCAGCTCATTTCCGCCCTGGTGGCTGGTAGGAAGGTCCTGGTGCTAAGCGAGCGCTTGAACCATCTTCAGCGTCTTGAGTCGGAGATTCGGAAGCTGTGGCCATCGGTAGCTGGGGAGGTCTCGGTGGGTCAGTACGTGGGAGGTCGCACGAAGGCTCAGCTAGAGAGGTCGGCGCAGGCAAAGGTGATCTTCGCCACGGTGCAGTATGCTGCCGAGGGGCTAGACATACCGGCTTTGGATACGCTGTTTCTGACTACACCTATGAGTGATGTGGAGCAGGCCGTGGGGCGCATCCTGCGTCCATGTGGAGGGAAGAAGGACCCAATTGTTGTGGATTTCCGGGACGACGCGGTTCCCATGTTCGAGGCGATGGGGAGGAAGCGAGACCGGTTCTACCGGAAGGTGACTTGACAATCGAGCCTTATTTGGTAGACGTGAAGGATGCAGGCTGGGAAAACTCAAGGTTATTTTCAGGAGTGGTACGAGAGCAACCGGGGCGACTTGAATGAGCGCCGCCGAGAGCGTTATGCGAACGATCCGGAATACCGGGCCAAGGTTCAGAAGTGGAATCAGTTGGCTCGCGAGCGGCGGCGGGCGAAGGCTGATGAGGAAGAGCGTGAGGCACGTGGGGCTGTGAAGATGAAGGCGTCTGGATCGTGGAAGACAGTGGAAATCGAGGTCGACGGGGTCAAGGTGCGCATGTTCACCATTGGGGCTCTGGCCAAGGCTACAGGTAAGGGCATATCCACGATTCGCGTGTGGGAAAAAAACGGGACGCTTCCCGAGACTCCGTATCGCTCGAAAAAGGGGGATCGCCTTTACACCTTGGAGATGGTCGAGTCTGTGCAGCGTGCTCTGAGGAAGGCTGGAAAACTCAATGTGGGGGTGCTGCGGGCGAAGGCACGCCCTCCATATGTGGAGCGGGAGGTGTGTTTCCAGGGGGTTGATGAGCCGGTGCGGTTGCGGTTGTACAAGGTAGGTACGCTTGCCAAGGCAGTTGGACGGACGGTGGTTGCGATCACACAGATGGAGAAACGAGGGGTGCTGCCCAGAACACCTTTCGTGTTGTCGGCGCTGGAGTACCGGCTCTACACGTTGGACATGATCGAGGTCGTTCAGGCCGCGTTTGATAAACGCGGGGGAACGATTCGGGGGCGATCAGAGTGGGATGACTTCCATGATGAGATTGTGGACGGATGGACGAGGCTTGGAATTATGGACGCGAGGTTAGGGGTATGAAAACAAGGCCGGTCGAGGAGAACCACCCTACGGTGGAGAGGCAGGTCGAGCAGGATCGCGAGGCGATGGAGGGGCTGTTGACCGATGAGGGGGGCGCTGTTCTCGCCGAACCTCTGGTCCTGACAGTCCGTCGCATGTACAAAGAAGACGGGGACCTGGTCACGTCTCCGGATGAGGAGGTTGAGGAGATCCAAGTTCAAGATTTCCATGTCGAGCCGGCCCGAACGAGTCTCCGTGTGAATCACACAGTCAACCTGGGGAATTTTTGGTCGCTATCTGTCCAGGTCGGTGTGGACGTTCCGCACTACCGCGAGGAACACGAGGCAGCCTGGAAGTTCGCGGTGAAGACAGCAGCAGAGCGGCTCCTCGATCAGATTGAGCTGGGGAAGGCGCGTGCTGAGGAGCTGCAAAAGCGACGAGGGCCGGGAACGGACCTGTTTTAGGAGGCTTGATGGCTGAAGATCGTCTCAAGGCGCTCATGTCGAGCGAGTTGATCAAGAAGATCAAGAAGAAGCACGGGAGCAACATTCTGACTCCGGCTGACGAGTTCCGGATCAAGAGCGTTCCCCGCATACCTACAGGGATCTTTTTCTACGACTACGCGCTCGGAGGCGGCGGGTTCCCGGCGGGGCGAGCCAACATAATCTGGGGACACAAGAGCACGGGTAAGACGGTGCTGTGCTTCCGGGCTATGGGTAACGCTCAGAAGATGTGTGCCAACTGCTACACCTTTCCGGATGAAGAGACTGGCGAGTGCTCGTGCGGAGATTTCCGTGAAACCCTTTGCGCCTTTCTGGACGTAGAAGGCTCGTGGGACCACGAGTGGGCTCGCCTCCACGGTGTGAACCCCGATCGGGTGCTGTTGTCGGTGCCTGAGTACGCGGAGCAGACCCTTGACATTGCCGAAGCGCTACTCCGGTCTGGGGATGTGGACTTCCTCGTTATCGATTCTTTGGCCTTTCTTACTCCTGCCAAGGAGATCGAAGAGTCGACGGCTAAGGCCTTACAGGCCGAGCAGGCTCGGGTGCTGGGTCGAGGTATCCGCAAGTTCGGGGCTGCGTTGAACCACATGGGAAGTGTGACCGGTCGCAGGCCCACTCTGCTGTTCACGAATCAGATTCGGATGAAGGTTGGGCTTCTGTTCGGTAACCCCGAGACTCAGCCTGGGGGCCTAGCTCCTGGGTTCTCAGCTACTACCGAGACTAAGACGTACGGTGGCAAGTACGAGATGGATGAGACGACAGGGAGGCCCATACACGTGGATTTGTCGTTCAGGGTGGAGAAGAACAAGTCAGCAGGGGCGAAGATTGAGGGGGAGTGGCGGCTAATGCTGGCTGACACCACGATCAAGCGGAAGGGCGAGGTCTACGACGAGCCGGCCATGGTGGATATGGGGATCAGGGTGAGCCTGGTTCGGAAGGAAGGGAGTGGCTGGGTATGCCTCGGAGAGAAATACAAGTCGAAGTCTGCCCTGCTGAAGCGGATGGTGGCGGAGCCGGCGCTGAAGAAAAAGTACGGCGACGTTCTGATGGCAACTTTGACGGCGGGGTAGGGCCACGCCCGAAGGTTTTCGATCCGAATTACGAACGGGGTAAGAGGTCGACACGCGAGGAGCGGAAAGTGGCCGAACGCTTGGGGGGTAGAGCTTTGAAACGCTCTGGCGGTATGGCTTGGTCACGCTACGACCCGACTACCGACTGCGGGGACATCACGGCTCCGGATCTCCACATCGAGCATAAGCGCGCAGAGCCTGGAACAAAGTCCATAGGGGTGCAGCGTGTGTGGTTAGCGAAGGTCACCGAGGGGGCGAATCGCCGATTGAAGATCCCGACCGTGGTACTCCACTTCGAGAAAGCGCAAAACCACGCGGAAGACTGGATGATGCTTCCTCTGGACGTTGCTGAGCGGTTGCTGGCTGTGTTGAGGGAGGAGTGATGTCCGGGAAGCCGGTCCTGTACCGACACCTCGAGAAGATACGCCAGCATCTTGTTGTGCCGGCTTTTGATCGCGTGCGTGTGATTCTTTCCGGGAGCGACCAAAATCTCCGTCTGGACCTGGAGTGCATTGTCTGTGATGAGCTGCTAGAATGGGACTCCTCCAAAGGGTGGTGGATTTGCTCTGGTTGCGGGCAAGAGACGACGGATAGTGAGGGCGCCGAGTTGTTGAGAGCGTGCTATCGCGGCCTAGGTGAAGTGCTCGGAGAGACTGACGACGGTGAGGAGACGGACGAAGGGAAGGGTGTCGGACGATGGGTAAGGAAGCTCATGGGGACCTCCGAGCGCTGATCCGGAAGGCAATACCTGAGCGACGAGACAAACCTCCTCTGACTCACGACATGTGGATTCGAGTATCTGGGCTCGCGATGATGTGTGCGCGGGAGGAGATCCTATGTGTCCGGTACGGGATTGTGAGGGAAGACGCGGTCGACGCCGACCTCATGATGATCTTCGAGCACGGCAATGGTCTGCATTGGGACTTGCAGAATCGGATCTTACCCCTGACGAAAACTCTCTATGGTCGGTGGTTGTGTGGGTCTTGCGGGGCGTATTTGGGTGGGAAGGATGAGTGGGACGGCGCGGACATGGAAGGCTTTGAGTCCTCGCAGATTCTGCGTCCAAAGGTCTGCCCAGAGTGTAAGACTGGCTTGACATCCGACAACAGTCTCTATCAGGAGCAGTGGGTGAAGGAACCGGAATACCGCATAGCCGGTCACCCTGACGGCTTCATTCGCCTTTCCGGGATGCCGGGTCTGGGTCTTCTCGAGGTGAAGTCGATCAGCCCCCGAGGTGCCTACGAGGTCCGTAACTGTGCGAAGCTGGACCACGTGGCCCAGATTCAGTGCTACATGTGGATGACCGACTGCCGATGGGGGAAGGTTCTCTACTGGGACAAGGGCACCGTTGGAATGCGGGGACTGATCGAGCACACCATCGAGTACGATGATGACCACGTCGAGGCCATTCAGAATTTGATACGCGCTATCTGGACCGGGGTTGAAGGGGGGAAGCTCCCTGATCGCATTTGCGCCTCTCCGGACTGTAAGCGGGCCGAGGTGTGCTCGGTAGCGAGGCAGTGCTTCCGGGAGGCCGCGTGATGAGCGACGGTCTTGAAGTTCGCAGGTCCCACCAACCCTTGATTATCGATCCGAAGGTAGTGCGCCCCCTACCCCCGGCGCTGTGGGGGCACGCCTGCTCATGGTGCGACAAGATGCAGTCGGTGTGGGAGGTCTTCGAGGATGGTGCACAGAAGAAGGGTCAGCCGGTCTGCTCGCTCTGTTGGCTATATCAGTCGGACTGGGGGAGGGCTAGGCGGACGGATGTGGATAAGATGCTCCGCGCGGTGGAGTTAACATCCAGGGAGATCTTTAGAAGAGATGACGCCGGCAGACTCTGGTCTTGTTCGGACGCTGATCGCATTTTGGCTTCTATCGCAGTGACTTCACGTGTGGCTGCACAGCGAGCGCTGATGGCGAAGTTCGGAGGGACGGATGGGACGTGAAGTTTTTATTTTGGGGGCAGACCCTGGTTTTGCTTCGTTCGGGTTCAGTGTCGTACGGCTGAGGGACTCGTATGAGGAGATCGTTCGGACGGATGTCATCCGGACGCAGCCTTCGGCGAAGAAGCGCGGGGTCAAGGTAGCGGATGACAATTTTCGGAGATCCCAAGCTATCGGGGCTGTCCTACATGAAATCGTGCGAGAGTACTGCCCGATGGTGTTCGCTGCCGAGTCGGCTTCCTACCCGAGGAATGCCAGTGCGGCTGTGAAGCTTGCTTTGGCGTGGGGTGTGGTTGCGGATTTGTGCCTTGTGCACCAGCTTCCGTTGGTTCAGGCCAGCCCGCAAGAGATCAAGAAGGCGCTGTGCGACGACAAATCGGCCTCCAAGGAGGATGTACGACGTGTGATGGAGGGCAGGTACCCGGGGCAGTTCGATGCTTTCAAGACTCGGTTTCCGGCGCGAAAGCCTCCCCAGCCTAATGGGCAGTGGGAGCACGGATTCGATGCGGCCGGAGCTGTGGTGACATGCCTCGATACGGATGTGCTGAAGATGGCACGGGGGATGTCTGGGTGAGAAGGTGAGAGGTATAAATCGTACGATCATATCTGGCAATGTGTCTCGGGATATCCACTACGGGACGATGCCAGGTGGGGGGTCGGCGTTGTCCTTCACCATGGCGTCGGATCGAGTGGCGAACGGTACCACCATCACGGCGTGGGTGAAGGTGAATGTGTACCTCGATGCGCTGATCAAGGTTTGTCGGGGTCAGCTGATGTGCGGGGGTTACGTGATCGTGGATGGGGAGCTGATGAACCGGGACGGTAAGTACGGGCGGCTCACTGAAATCCGGGCGAGGGAAATCGTATTTGTGAAGGAAGGTCGCGAATGAGTGCCGTCGCTTCGATAGCCGATGCTCCCGGTACGGAAAACTGGGGTACGAAGATCCGACGTAGAGCGAGGATGCTCGTCAAGTCGATCGACCAGGGGTACATGGAGCTGGCTGAAATCCTGCACACGGTGTGGTCCACGCCGATCAACGGGGAGCGCCACAACGCCTGTGTGACGGTGGCTTGGGGGTACGACAGTTATGTCCAGTGGGCGGAGGAGGAGCTGGGAATTCGGCGCCGGAAGGCGGAGGTCCTAAAGGCTATCTGGCACCATCTCCATGTTACACTCGGAGGGAAGCTCGACGACCGCGCTCGCCGGAAGATCATCGCCCTGGGGTGGACGAAGGTTCGTGAGTTGATACGGGTGCTCGACGAGCACAATGCGGAGAAGTGGGTGGAGGTGGCGGAGCATCTGAATTACAACGAGCTGTGCGAAGCCGTTCGGCGGGCTCTCAAGGACCAAGAGAAGCATGACCAGGCGGCAGCTGTCGGTACAGTAGACGAGGACGAGGACGACGAGTTCAAAGGCGTAGACCCTCCGGACGACATTGGGCGATTCAAGGATCTGAAGTTCCGCCTCACGCCCGAACAGAAGGCGAATATCGAGATGGCTTTGGATCGAGCAAAGCAGCTCGCAAACTCCACCAAGTCGGGGCACTGTCTCGACCTCATTTGCACTGACTTCCTCAGCACGAACGACTTCAAGCGTCCGGACGACCCACATCGGCATCTCGTTTTCCTGGCGAAGTTCGAGCGCTTGATGGGGAAGCGGCTTGTAGTCATAGATGCCAAGACGTGGTTGATTGAGTACGGGATGGACGCTTTGGAGAAGGCGGCCGAGGCTATGGAGGATTCCGAATGACGGACGTTGGTATAACGCTGCCTGTGTCTCCAGACAACATTCACGAGGAGCTGGAGAGCGTGGAGAAGCTCGTGAAGAAGTGGCGGGAGGCAGTGGGGAAGGGACTCCCAGGGATCGACATTCCGACTCAAGATGCTGAGGCGAAGTTGGATGCCTTCATGCGTCAGCTCACCGGGGAGCTGATTCTTGTCGCAGGCAAGTGCCAGAATCTGGCTGTAGTCCTATCCGAGCGATGACCGACGTTCCTACACGACTGGAGAACCTGGACCCTGGGCTTCTCGACAACAACCCATGGAACCCGAATTTCATGGAGCAGGACGACTTCAATCGTCTCATTCGGGAGATTGAAGACGTTGGGTTCATCGCCCCTGTACAGGTCGTCCCGATCGAGGGCGGTCGGTATCGGATCGTCGGAGGCGAACATCGCGTAGCGGCGGCGAGGGAGCTGCGTCTCGGCACGATTCCGGTGATGGTGCTGGAGGGACCCCGGTGGCAGGATGAGGAGCTTCAGAAGCTCGTAACAGTTCGTCTGAACGCGCTGACTGGGAAGGTCAATCCAGACAAGATGGCGATTCTATATCGCCAGATGGCGAAGAAGTACGGGGAGGACGCTCTTCAGAATCTGTTTGCCTACACGGACCAGAATGCATGGGACAAGCTTGTCAGTGGTATCAAGCAGGGTCTCTCCAAGGCGGCGCTTCCGAAGGAGAAGCAGAAAGAGTTCACCGAGAAGGCGAAAGAGGCGAAGACCCTGAAGGACCTGGAGCGGATTCTCAATGAGCTGTGGTCGAGCTACGGGGACACGGTTCAGCTCTCGTTCATGATCTTCACTTACGGCCGCCGGGAGCACTTCTACATCTCCATGGATAAGAAGACGCGCGAGGCGGTGAAGAAGATCGGAGCGCACTGCAAGGGGCACGCGAAGGATATCAACACTGTGGTTGGACCCGCACTCCAGGCACTCGCGGACGTCCTTGAGAAAGACGCCTCCCCGAAGAAGGCTGAGCCAGTCCAAGACGACGTTTGCTTTTGATGCGTTGTCGTCTCGTTTCCTACAAGGGCTTCGAGTTTGTCGCTAACCTATGGTACTCATAGAGTCGTCCGGTGGATCGATTCGAGAGGCTTGACCATGGGTGTAATGACTGAAGTCACGGAACAGCCCTTGCCGGCCCTGCTAGAAGCGAAGAAAGGGCCAAACCCTGAGAAATTCATTCCTGTTTTTGATTGGTCTTCAAGCCACGTGTGGGTTTGGTTGCGGTCTCCGGGTGGGAAGATCGTTGGGCCGTCGAAGCTGCTGAACTCGCACGTGCAGAAGTTCAGCGCGAAGCTGGGGTGGCCGAATCAGGTGATCACGTATGCCGGAATGATCGACCCGACCTCGTACTCGGGTCCTGCTGATATCTACCCAGCGACCTGGAAGGCTGGGGATTCGCTGGAGCCGGATCAACTACTAGGGGCCTCCGTCAAGGCTAAGTTCAAGCCCCCCGTCCTGTCTGCATCTGGGAAAAAGGTTGCAGCTTTGAAGGTGCCGTCTGGGGTTGTTTGGACGGCGGAGAAGGACCCCAACGGGTATCCGATGGGAGAGGACGAGAATTCGGGAGAAGAGTTTTCGGTCCTTCCTAACGGTAAGTTCGGCCAGTGGGACGCTTCGGAGGGGGTCTACTATGCCGTCGTAGAGGAGGACGGCATGATGGTGGTGTGGAACGCTCCGAAGTATAAGTTGGGGGATGTTCAGGCCGCTCCTCCGAAGCTGCCCCAGGTGCCGGGGAAAGACGAGCCGGACGCAAAGCCTCCGGAGCATTTTGAGCTACCTCCGAATTATGCTGTCCAGAAGGTGACGCCGACGCACGTAGTGGCTACGGCACCGGATGGTACGAAGGTGAAGTGGATCAGCGTGACCGACCACTGGGTCCACGCGGATGAACCTCACAAGGAGCACGAGCCGCTGCAGGCGGCCGGAGTAGCTCCAGAACCGCCGAATAAGCCCAAGGCAAAGAAGTCTAAGGCCAAGGCTGCCCCGGAGCCTGAGGAGCCCTCCTCGCCTAAGGGTGCCCCTTCTGTGCCCGAGCCGGGAACGAAGATGGTTTTGTCGGACGAGCCTGAGCCGGCCCCGCACTTGACGGTGTACACGGGGATGACGGACCCGAATGGGCTCCCTCTCGTGGACGAGGTGCCAGAGGGAGATTACGAGGACGAAGATGTAGTCAAAGGGCTCACGCTCCTGCCGGATGATCGGGTTGCCCGGTGGAAGCCCAACGCCGGTCACTACCTGGTGTACGAGTACAACCCGCATTACGGGTTCATGTACTCGAAGCATGGGGACACGGTCACGGTGGATGAGGCGGATCAGCTGCTCCAGGCTCTGTCGTTGGCGGTCAAGAAGGGGCGCTATCACAAGGTCTCCCATGCCGGGGCGGGCAAGCCTCAGGTTTCAACGCACGCGTATCCGTTGCCTGAGGGCTGCAAGCTGATCTCCAAGAAGGACCTGCATGGCTTTCCGATGGTTGTTTCAACCCCGGACGACGAGGATGAGGAGGTGCACGAGCTGACACTCCTCCCGAATAGCCGGCTTTCACGATGGGACGCTAAAGCGAACAAGTACCTCTACTGGGAGTGGCGGGATATTTTCGGGGACTACAACTACTACCCGACCCACCCGCCCGAATGGATCAACTTGAAGCAGGTGCAGAAGATGGCGGTTCAGGCTGGCGGAGGGCTTCCGCCGAAGCCGAAGAAAGCTCCTGCACCGCCACTGCCCATCACCTGGGCAAAGTCCTCGCCGCCGAAGAAGCCGGCGATATCCGCTGCTTTGGCTGGGATGTTGAAGCCGACGGGAAAGAGCGACCCCAAAGGCTACTCGACGGGGTCCTACCACAAAGATACGTACAGCATGTTGCCGGACAACAAGGTTGGCAAGTGGTCCGGGCCTAACGGTGCCTATATCCTATACAAGTACGACGCGTCGAGCGACAGCTTCTACAACACCGCCCACATTTGGACTCCTCCTGGCCACCATCGAGCGCTCTCAACAGCTCTGATTGGTGGCAAGGACTTTGCCCAGGTGATGGACAGCGCTGGAACTGAGGCAATTGTCCTCCCGAACGGGAAGTTCGTTCAGTATTCGAAGGGCAAGTATGCTGTCCTGAAGGTGAATCCGACGAAGGGAAAGGTGTTTGAGAAGACCGGCGAGGTCTTGACGAACCAGGACATCCTGGGCCTTGAGACGGGTGCGCATCTCAGTCTGAAGCCTACGGGGGAGGTGGACGTGCACGGCCTTTCCACGTACAAGGTGACGGAGGGCTCCCAAATCGGGGCAGTTTTTACCTTGCTCCCGAACGGGGACTTCGCTCGGTGGAACTTCGCAAAGCAGGCATATCGGCGATACGACCATGAGGCTTCGGATAACCCTGAGGTGCCATCAGTGTGGTATCAGTCGGTCCCTGCCGAGTGGTTCACATTGAACGATGTGAACGCTATGTACTTGAAGTCGGGGACGGAGAAGGCGCACCCCGAGGACACACATCTAAAGCCTGCGGACACATTGAAGCTTACGGGTTCGGTTGACCCGAACAGCTACCCGTATGTCGAGGTCACCTCTGGAGTCTCGAAGGGGCTGGTTCTGTCGATGCTCCCGAACGGCGTCTACGCGAAGTGGCGGAAGGTGGTAAGCCTTTACCACGTGTATGCGTATCGCCCCGACATGGGTGCTTGGGCAGCGGCAAGTCCGCAGAAGATGTTCAGTCTGAGTGATTTGGAATCATCTGGAGCGGTTCCTGAGGAACCGGAGCCCGAGCCTACTCCGGCTCCAAAAGCGCCTCCGACAGCGGTCTTTGTGACGCCCCAAGGGGATCTGCCTGATCCGAACACGTTGGAGGATATTGGCGCAGCGAGCCTGAAGGGGGTTGGCAAGAAGACGCGGCTCCGAGATCCGGAGACGGGCAAGCTCTATCTGTTCAAGCCAGCGCTGCCGAAGACAGGACCGAAGAAGACTCAGGCGTTCAAGGCGAAGTCTCAAGAAGCCTTTGCCGCGATCGCTGCTGTGGGGCGTCCGGACGCTCACGTTCCGGTCGAGACGGTGAAGTACAAAGGCCAGCTCGGTACTCTCCAGCCGATGCTCGACTTGGATGAGGCTCAGCCCGATCTCGCTGGAGTGCCTCCTGCTGATTTGACGGAGCAGCAGAAGGTCGATGTGGCGTCTGAACACCTGTTGGATTGGCTCATGTCCCAGCACGACTCATTTGCTGCGAACTTAGTGCTGACAAAAGATGGTCGGATCGTTGGGATCGACAAGGAGCAGGGTTGGAAGTACGTCGATCACGCTACTCAGTCGGATCGACTCGCCACGGACTACAAGCCGAACTCGGTCCTGTACGGCGAGCAGGAGCCCTACTACAACAAGTTCTGGAAGGCGTTTGCTGATGGTTCGATGAGTTTTGATCCAGAGGCGATGAAGGCCACTCTGGAGAATCTGGAGGCGATGGACCCGCGGAAGATGGAGGCGGCTCTCGAGGACTATGCTGCCTCCCGAGATGACATGCGAGGTCCGACCAAGGCCTACGATCGCTATGCCTTTGTGAAGAAGATGCTGAGCCGGAAGAACACTCTCCGGTACGACTTCGAGCAGTTCATCACGGAGCAGTACGAGAAGCGCACTGGCAAGAAGGGCAAGTTCACTTTCAATACCGGTTGGGTCCCTGAGGGGGAGACGGTGGGACCGAAGTTCCAGACTATCTCTCAGAGCGCTCGCGAGTGGATTTTGAGCGAATTCGGCCCGAAGGCCTTGAAGCCTCACAATGAGTTCCCCGAGCTGGTTTTGGTTCGCGTGGATCGCTTGGAGCCAGTCACGAAGGTCCAGGAGTTTTTGAGCACGATGGGCGTAGAGCCTGCCACGCACGATCCGGATGGGGGTCTTATTCCCAACAATCCGATCTTTGGCTCGAACTACAACAGTGTCATTGTGCGAGCGGACGATCTGAACAAGGTCGTGACGAAGGAGCAAGAGATCAAGCAGGACCCGGGGCAGAAGTACGCAGACCACCTCGGTTCCCCCACATACCTGTCTCAGGTGTTAGCTCCGGAGGCTTCTCCGGGCGACATTGAGGGGCTATCCAAGGTTCATACAATGCAGCTTGGTCCGCTCGGGCGTGATTTCACACTCGATGCGGATGCGGTGGAGCAGCAAACGGCGTCGGTGCAGCGGGTAGTCGAGGACGGCGAGACGTACTACCGGGTCCATTTCAAGCTTCGGGAACCGTATTGGCGTTCTCTTCAGAACCTAGGCAAGTCCTCTACGTTCACGTGGTCCCTAGGTGCGTATGATGGTGGTCAGGATGCCCTGGTGGTCAGCGAGGGGTACCAAACGGGAGCGCTGTCGAAGCCTGCGCGTCACTGGAAGTTCGGGAAGGACGAACTCTATGTTATGACGGACAGTGCTTCCTACACGTTCATGGGGTCTGTCTATGCCATCGTCCGATCCGGCGGTGACAAGGTGAGGTCGGTTCTCGACAAGATGTTGAAGGCGGTCGGGGTCGCTGGTCAGGTCATGAAAAACCCGACGAAGGAGGACATGCGACTCTACAACCTCTCACAAGCCCTCTGGTATCTCTCTCCGAAGTCACATCAGACGTTAGTAGCTGGTGGGGATATGACGGCGGAGGCGATCACGAAGAAGCTCAAGGGGCACCTCGCGAAAGATGAGATTGATTCGATTCGCCAAGTGCGAGGGACGGTGGGGCGGGGAGCAGCGATGGTTCCAGGCCTCTGGAGGAAGCTTGGAGGAGGAACTCCGGAGAAACCAGCGGTGCGATTTGTTTTCTGGAACGTCAACAAGACGAGCCTTCCAAAAATCCTGAAGTCTGCGGCTACGGGTATCCACGAGCGCGTGCGGATGGGGCTTCCTGGCGGAGGTAGCGGAACCGGGGCTTCCGAGACTACGGATATCGAGACTGGAGGGGCGGACACGACCACGATGCGGATTTCCACTGCTCAGGCGAAGAACACCGCGATCAGTACTGTCGGGAATGTCCGTCGTCCGGTTCGACTGATCATCGCGCCCGAACTGCTTGACCGCCTCGATGTTTCTATCGCCTCCGGGGATGCTTTTGGGTGTCAGAACCCGGTCCACCATTCTAAAGGGCACTATTTCAAGAACCGCAAAGGTATGAGCGCTGCGATCAAGTCGTTCGACGGAGGTGGTTCGGCGACCCACCGGGGGAACACGGAAATTCAGATTCGTCGGGGGGTTCCCCCGCACCTTATCAAGCGGGCCTGTGTGAGCAGCGAGTCCGTTCGGAAGGTTGTTTTGGAGGAGTGTGAGAAGGCGGGCATCACGGAGCATAACAAAGTACCTATTGAGGACTTTGTGGTGGTTGAAGACAACGCTGGGTCCATTTATAATAAATACTTGAAGCCTCTGGGGTACTGATGATTCCCTTCAAGCGCGTGTACAGGATGAAGGTCGACGGCGACGACTCATGGGAAGTTGTCATGGGGGTGACTCCCTATCCGGACAATAGTGGGCTCTGGATGCTTCGAGCGAGCACCACGAAGCCTTCGACGGACGTGCTTGGGAGGGTTTTTGAAGGGGCTGAGGGGAAGCTTGTTGTGATCGGGGATCGGTTCCGAACGGTGTTGGAGCCTTTGACGCTTGGGCGCTTTGAGGGGATGCGGGCCGATATCGGTCAGTTCGATTATCTCCGAGGCATGGTTTCAACGGACGAGGCTCTGCAGGCGTGGTATTGGGACGAGTTCGGTACCGACGGTGACGGTGATGAGATCGAGCAGGCTGACATCCTGACGTGGTTGCATGCCAAGTTCCAGCCCGGGCCTATTTGATCTGCTCTTCTTTTTGTCCACAGAATCGGTTGCATTTCAAGAGCAAACGTGTGATAATCCGATCACGGATGGCGGGGGTATTCACTCCCAGGGAAAGGAATACGGACGATGGCAACTGGAACGTCCAAGATCAAGTCTGTGGCCGAAGCTGTGCAGAAGGCGAAGCGGAAAGCCCAGCCGGCTAAGAAGCGCGGGGCTGCGAAAAAGCGCACCGCGAAACCCACGACTCGAGGCGGTCAGGGCGGGGCGGCTATTGAGCTTTCCGTGGACCGGTTGAATGCGAAGGAGGGTAAGGTATTCGCGGCGCTCAACGGGACGGGTTCTGGGGTTCGGGCGATCATGTCCATCGCGGAGCTGGCCGAGACGTGTTTCAAGTCTCAGAGCAAGGCGAAGGGGAACTCCTGGACGCGGAACTCGCTTCGGCGGTTGGTGCAGGGAGGCCTAGTGGAGAAGGTTGAGCGAGGTAGGTACCGAGTCACCGAGTCCGGGCGGAGGAAGCTCGCTCGCGCGGCGTGATCTATGCGTCTGGATTACGACTACATCACTGAGGCTGGCGATCTCGATCGAGTTGCCAGGGACGTCTTAGGGGCGGCTGTTCTCGGGTTCGATATCGAGACAACGTCTCTCGACCCTCGTCATGGGGACATACGCCTGGTCCAGCTGAGTGTTCCTGGCCCGGAGAACGATTCTCGAGGTCGAATATATGTGATCGACCTCTACCAGACGAAGACCCTGGGGCCTGTGTTCTCTGCTCTCCAGGAGACGAAGGCGATCTTCGTCATCCACAATGCGAAGTTCGAGCAGAAGTGGATGTGGTGGAAATTCCGGTTTCGCATATGGCCGGTGTTCTGCACCTTCCGTGCAAGCTCGATCATCTACAACGGGAAGAAGGGACTGAGGCACGATCTCGACTCCGTGATTACGCGAGAGCTGGGCGAGCACCCGGTGAATGTGGGGCAGGGCGACTCCAACTGGTCACGATCGCGTTTGACGCAGGAGCAGAAGGACTATGCGGCCGAGGACGTTCTGCGGTTGGCCGGGTTGCGAGACGTGCTGAAGCAGAAGCTCACGCAGTACGGCCTACTCACGACGGCTCTTGTTGAGTTCGGAGTTGTGTTTGCTGAGGGGCGGGTCGAATTGAGTGGCTTCGCCCTCAACATGGACAAATGGAAGGCGCTCGCCGAGAAGAACATCGTGCTCCGCTCGAATGCTCGCGAAGAACTGCTGTACAAGCTCCCGCATCCCAAGGACCAGCTCGCCCTACCAGGGTTCGGTGGCCAATGGAATGCGGACTCTCCAAAACAGATGCTGGCTTCGCTGCAGAAGCTGGGACTCGAGATCGAGGCTACGCCAGAGATCGTGCTAGCTCAGTTCGCGAGTCGGTATCCCCTCGTGAAGAAGGTGCTCGACTATCGCCACATCGCGCAGCGGGTGAAGACCTTCGGGTTGACCTTTCTGCGCCACGTTGAGGCGGATGGGCGCATCCACCCAGATTACTTCGGCATGCTCGCCACCGGTAGGTTCTCGGCAAACAAGAGCATGCAGCAGATACCCCGTGAGGACGAATTCAGGGAGTGTTTTGAGGCTCCTGAGGGGTGTCGGTTAGTCGGGGCAGACTACAGCGGGATAGAGATGCGGTTGTGCGCGGAGATCTCGGGCGACAAGGCGCTGACGCTCGTTTTCGTGGAGGGCATGGACGCGCACAGGGCGACTGCGGCTGTCATTGCCGAGGTTCCGCTTGACCAGGTGTCTAAAAAAGATCGCCAGAACGCTAAGCCTGTGAACTTCGGTTTCATCTACGGTATGATGCCGGACAAACTCGTTCTCTATGCTATGTCGAACTACGGTGTGACTCTGACTCCGTCGCAGGCTAAGAAGTACCGGGCGAGGTATTTCGAGCGCTACAGCGGCGTAGAGCGCTGGCACCGCAGGGTACTCCGAGATGGGCAGCGAAACGGGTTCTCGAGAACGCTTTCCGGGCGCATTCGTTATTTGGACCCGAGCGAGTCGCACAATGAGTATTTCAACACGCCAGTGCAGGGCACAGGGGCGGACGCCCTGAAGACCTCTATGGCGATTGTTCAGGATCGGATCGATAAGCGCTTTGGTGTCACTCCTCCGGAGACCCCTGATGGGCCGGCAGCTATCGTTCACCACGTGCACGACGAGATCATCACCGAGGTGCCGGACGACCATGCAATCGTAGCTGAGATGGAGAGCCTGCTCAGTTCGAGCATGGTTGAGGGGATGGAGAAGTTCGTCAAACGCGTTCCCGTTGTGGTCGATCCGTCGAATGGTCGGTCCTGGGCTGAAATTCATTAGTTTGTTGTTGACTATCCTGTGACTAGTTGGTACGGTCGGGCGCATGGTTACCTTGATACCAGTAGAAATTTCGGCTCGAGACCTTCCCGACGCTTGGTTCCTCGCGGTGGAGTCGGTGCTACAGGTGGGTCGCAAGTGGACAGTCCAGCATGGGTCGTACGAGGGCCAGCAACGATGGGAGCTTGACTGGGTTACGATTCACATCACACACCCAGGAGTTCGGCCGCTTGTGCCGGAGATGCCTGCACACCTGTCGCATGTGCCTCCTCCTACGACCATGGAGTATGTCGAAGAGTACCTGCCTTATCTTATGGAGGACTCGGCGCTTGCGGAGAACGAGCAGTATACCTATGGCGAGCGGATCAAGGCGCAGATGGAGGCGATCATCCGGAGGTACCGGAGTAACGGATTCGGTTCCAATCAGGAATGCATCGCCGTGGCCAAGCCTTCGGATATCTTTTTGGACGATCCTCCTTGTCTTCGCCAGATCGACACGCGGATCGTGGCTCCGGACGGATTGCGGGAGGGGGAGAGCCACCGGCTTCACTTTTTCCCGTACTTCCGATCTTGGGACCTGTGGAACGGGTTCCCGGCGAACATGGCAGCTATTCGCCTCATGCAGGAGTACATGGCGGAGGCCATCGGAGTGGAGGCAGGTGAGATCATTTGCTCCTCGAAAGGGTTGCACGTTTACGACCACGCTTGGGACCTGGCAAAGCTTCGGGTAGGAGGGTAGAGAGAAGAATGGCAGACGACAGGAGAAGCGACGGCAAGAAGAGAGCCTCGATCGACCACTGGGAGACGGTTGAGGTTCTCCATAGCAATGTTCTGACGGTGGGAGAAGAGGACCTTGGTGTGGTGGTGGAGGCGCAGCGCCCGGTGTTCGAGTCAGGTCAGAACGGGCGTGTGAACATGAGCGTCGTGATCCGGCGAGGGGAGCGCATGCTGCGTTTGTTTTGTCGGGATGGGGACATGACTGAGGTAGCAACCCTGCGCGACATGCTCGACACGCTTGATGACCAGGCTTTGGAGCGGATCACAGCCCGGTTTGGTGAGTTGTGCAGGGAAAGGGCGGAGCGCGCGGAGCGGAAGCTAGCCCGATATCGCGAGTTGTATCTGTCTGCGGTTACGATCATCCGGAACTACCAGGCAGAACGCGATAGTTTGCTGGCTCGGGTGCGGGCTGCGCTCCTAGGGATCGAGTCTTCCTCGTCCGCCCGAGACGACGGGCGTCATCACCGCAGTTCTGGCTGACACTTACCTACATCTGCCCAGAAGAGCGCACCTTAGCCGAATGGGCCGAAGCTATGTGCGAGACCGCTCAGGCTCCTCTGTCCGACTGTCCCTGCTAGTCCTTCACTGGTCACGCCTGCCAGGTTGGCTTATGATGGTCAAGATGGCACGGACTGGGCGAAAGCGGCCGAAGCCCCCTGGCCGCGACACACGATTCAGAAAATTGCGAGCGCTGGCGTGCTTCCAGGAGGTCTATGACCGCATCTGTGCGGGGTGGCCTCTGGCGCAGGTGGCGCGGTTCATCCAAGAGGAGCGCAAGGAGTACACATCGATCTCTCATCATGGACTGGAGCAGCAGCTGGCGGAGTTCCGGAAGAACATGCCTCCGGGGGACCTGGTCCAGAAGAGATTTCCGGACGTCTTCGACCAGGCGAAGGAGAAGGTCGAAGCCAGCATCGACGAGTTGGAGGAGCTGGAGGAGCTGTACAGAATCCAAATGCACCGTATCGGGATCGATTTCAGCACAGAGAAAGGTATCAAGAAGCTCATGCCGTCGATGACAGCGGAGATCCGAGAGGCTCGTAACTTGCTCAAGGACATGGCTGAGCTGAAGATGGAATTGGGAATCCTGGGTCGGGCTCCGAAGGGGGTCGATGTCAATGTCGGCGTGGAAGTCGAGGCGAACCTGTCGAACGAGGTGCTGGCTAAATTCGGCGATGGTGCTGTTCAGGAGGTGCTTCAGGACGCCGAGTCACGGCGGAAGGTGATGGGTATTGTGGAGCGCTTCATGAAGCTGCCTGCGCCATCCTCGTCCTCTTCTGAGGGTTCCAACTAGGCTGCATCATGATCGAGTATCAGGAAGGCCACTGGCGATCTATCCGTACGCCTCTGGAGAAGACTGGGCTCCTGGAAAAGGACCTGGAGACCCTTACACCGGACGAGCGGAAGACGATCGAACTCATCCTGGCGGAGCTGAAGGACCCGAAGAGCGACGCCGCTCTTCTCCAAACGATCGGAAATCTCGAGTGGGTTCGCACGCCCGTGGACATGAAAACGTTCTGCATGGACCCCTACTACCTGGGGAACACGTGCGACAACCTGTATTCGATCTTGCTGGATGACTTGGCCACGCTGTTTGACGAGGGGTACCGGGAGGCGGTGCTCACGGGAGCCATCGGGTGGGGGAAAACCTTCGCCGCGTCCATTGGTATTTGCCGTCTTCTTTACATCCTCTCTTGCATGCGCGACCCTCACCGGTCGTTCGGTATCGCGGCGAACTCGAACATCTCGATTGTGTGCCTCTCGGTCAACGAAATTTTGGCCACCAAGGTCGCCTACGAAAACATTGCCACGAAGATCGAGGCTAGCCCGTACTTTCAGGAACACTTTCCGTTCGAGAAGACCAAGAAGGAACTCCGGTTCCCGAAGAAGGTGTGGGTGGCGGCACGAGCGAGTAATGACGGGTCTGTGCTCGGTCTCAACGTGATCGGTGGCCTTTTGGATGAGACAAACTTTATGCCGAAGGCGACGAAGGGGCAGGACCCACGGTTCAACCTTCAAGACCGGGCTGAGGTGCTGTACAACGCTATGCAGCGCCGGATGAAGTCCAGGTTCGAGCGCAAGGGCCGGCTGCCGGGCATCCTGTTCGTTGTTTCCTCGAAACAAACCAACGACGATTTCACGGCCAAGCGAATCAAGGAGTCAACGCTAGACCCTACGGTGTTCGTCCGGGACTACGCGCTCTGGGACGTCAAGCCGGACATCTACTACTCCGGCGAGTGGTTCCACACCGTTGTGGGTAACGAGCAGGCACCGAGTCGGATCATTGAGGACAATGAGGACATCGACGAGGTTCGCGCCACACTTCCCGAGGACTGCGTCATCATTGAGGTGCCTGAGGACTTCCGGGGAGATTTCGAGAACGACCTGGAAGGGGCGATCCGCGACTTGGCTGGCGTGGCTACGGTGTCTGTGAGCCCGTACATCCAGCGCCGGACGAAAATTATCGATGCGGTTCGCTCGGACATGAAGCACCCGTTCAGTGTGGAGGTCTACGATCCCTCCCAACCAGGTACGTTTTACTGGCACAAAATGCTCCGACCCGCGAATGATGCGGAAGGGGGAATGCGCCCGATTCTGAGCCCGTACGCTCCACGCCACATCCACATCGACCCGTCATTGTCTGGAGACGCGACGGGTTTTGCGATGGGGCACGTTTCGGGGTGGAGAGAGGTCGTACGCAGGGACGACGAGGGGAACAAGTATCCGGAGCGAGCCCCTGAGATCACGATTGACGTGGTTTTGCGGATTGTCCCTCCGGTGGGCGGGGAGATCATTCTTGGGGACATTCGGAAGCTTGTGTACCAGCTCGGTCGCCACGGTTACATGATCACGTGCGTGTCGATCGACTCGTGGAACTCTGCTGATGCTATTCAGAAATTGAACCAGAGAGGGTTCAACGCTGTCCAGCTCTCGATCGATCGAACGATGGGGCCGTACGACCTGTTGAAGTCGGCGCTCTATGAAGATCGGCTGTACTACTACGACTACGAGCCCCTGCTTCAGGAGCTGAGGGAACTCGAACACGACCGGGTAAAACGGAAGGTTGACCACCCGCTGCGCGGGCGGAAGGACACCTCGGACGCTGTGGCCGGGGTTGTGTGGACACTGACGGAAAACTCGTCGTCTATTCCTTTGGAGATGCTAAAGAGCGTTCCAGACCATGGGGACGCGTGGATGCGCGAGCACCAGCAGGCCGCGCTAGCTCGGAGCTACGGGAGCGAGGATGTGGCGGATATAAGCGAAGACCTTACGGTTTTGCCTCCATTTCTGATAGGCTCAGGATTCGGGCAGGGCGACTGATCGGTTCCAAGTTCTGGCTGACCATGGTATGAGGACTACATGAACCGCGCACTTAGACAACAGCTGGACGAGATCTTCGGTGCCAGTATGAACGTGGCTCCCGGAGGCACCGGAGCTGTGCTCACTCGCCCCTCGAAGCTGTCGTTGGATGTGGCTGACCAAGTGGTGCGGAGAATGCCTCTCGACGGTCTGTATCGCGATGTTGGTGCTGTCGCAGCTCGGGTGTTGGCCGACGAGCTGGAACAGGCATCGCTGCGGCCGGCTGACTACGCTGACCTTCCCGATCTCCCGAAGGTGGTAGCGAAACGAATCGTAGGGTATCTTCTTCGATCGGAAGAGTTTGCTCGGTCCTTCTCTGAGTATCTGGCTGCGAGGGGATAGTGGGCGCTGTACAGAACGTCATTGATCGCCTACGCGGCGCGTTCGTGGCAGATAAAGAGCGTGGGGGACAGCTGCTCGCGAAGGGCAGCACGTCTCCGACCTACCCGGATTCGGGGTACGACCTTCTGCAAGCCTACGGGTACGACGCTCTGTCGGACTATCTCCGGCTCGAACACGACCTCCTAAGCCGATACGTCGACTACGAGGAGATGGATGACTATCCCGAGATAGCATCAGCGATCGACGTGTACGCGGACGATGCTTCTCAGCCCGATACTCAGCTTCAACGAACGGTGTGGGTGTCGAGTCCGGACAAGACCCTTCAAGGTGTACTGGACGATCTGTTCTACAAGCGCCTCCGACTTGACGAGGAGATTTGGGAGATAGTGCGGTCTCTCGTCAAGTACGGGAACGACTTTGAGGAGCTGCTTGTCACGGATGAGGGTGTGGTCGGTCTGAATTTTCTCCCCGCTCCTACGGTCCGGCGCGTGGAAGGCCCGCGCGGGGAGCTGTACGGGTTCGTCCAGGATTTCAAAGGTCGATTCGGGTATAGTCCTCAGGGGTTTCAGAAGATCCTCGCTCAGCGTACCGATGCCATTCGCCAGGCTATGCAGCCGGGCCAGGCTCGGGTGCCCGGGAACATGCTTCAGCGGGTCAATGCGCTCGAACCTTGGGAGGTCGCCCATTTTCGCTTGCGGGGAAAGCATCGCCGAAGTGTATACGGTTATTGCGAAAGGGCGACGTCAAAGGTCTCTACCCCGTTCGGGGTGAAGGAGATCCAGAACCTACGTCCCGGAGACGTTGTTCATGTTATGGACAACAGCCGAATGATCGGGGTGAAGGTTCTTGACGTGGTTCGTAGTGGAGAGAAGAAGGTTTATTCGATCAAGACTCGGCATCGCGAAAACTTTGCCACGGCAGAGCACCCTGTGATGGTGTTCAGCGAGACCGATTTGTTGACCTACAAGCCTGTTTCGGAGTTGTGTCGAGGTGATCGACTTGTTCTTCCTCGTCCTCCTGAGGTTGACGGGGTACTTACACGGACTAAGAGCCCGGAGGTGTTTGATCGAGTGCGGTTGACCTCTGAAGGGGTCGAAGCGGTGGCTAGACTTCGAGAAGGGGAGCGGTATTTCTACCGAAGGACCGGGCTAAGCGATATCGACGCCGGGGCTGACGTATTTTGTGCCGGTGATCGAAGTGTTGTTCGGGATGTGTTTGATCGGATGTGTGGGGCAGTTCCTGAGCTGGCACGCCCTGGGGCGTTTGTGGTTCATGGACGATGCCGAGGGAACTTCGTCCGGTGCCCTGAGTATGTGGACGAGGAATTTGCGTGGTTGTTTGGGTTGCTCTTGGGCGATGGATGGACCTCGCAGGGGCATGATGTTGGTGTGGCTGTCAGTTTGGACGAATCACTGACTGAGAACATTCGTGAGCGGTTTCGGGTGTATGGGTTGGAGCCGAAGGAGCGCTATCAGAGGGTTGTCAATGAGGACACTGGAGAAGAGGTTCGTGTCCTTCGACAGCTTGTTGTTCACTCGGCCGACTTCGTGGACATTTTGCGAGGGCTCGGGTTTGTCAATGGTTCTCATGATAAGCGTGTGCCACAGTGGGTGTTTGAGTCGTCGCGAGATATCAGGGAGGCGTTTGTTGCGGGGTTTGTAGCGGCTGACGGTTGGGAGGTTGAGCAGGCTGGGTGTCGGGCGAAGCGAGTGGAGCTGAGCAACTACGACTTGGTCCGCGATCTGAAAACTCTTATCGATGGGTTGGGTTGGACGTGTGGGAATGTCTGTACCCGCGGGGCGCGTCGTGGTGTGGTGTCGACGCATCCTGCCATGATGGGTAAGGTGGTGGATTCAGGGCCTGGGTATATTATTCACTTCCACACTACGCCGTTGTTCGACGGGCCTTTCAAGTTGGAGGGGGTGCTTTCTGTCACCGAGCAGGATACTCCGCCTGAGCCTGTTTACGACATTGAGGTTGATCACGAAGCGCACAACTTTGTTGCTGACGGGCTCGTCGTTCACAACTCCGTTCTCGAGCCTGCGCGCTGGATATGGAAGCGATTGATGCTCCTGGAAGACGCTGCCATGATCTACCGGCTCCAGCGAGCGCCTGAGCGCTTTGCGTTCTACGTAGATGTAGGTAATTTGCCTCCCCAGGAGGCGCTGGCGTTTGTGAACAGGATTCGGCAGCAGCACAAGAAGAAGCGATTTGTGAACCCTTCCACAGGTAAATTAGACCTGAAATTTGAACCACTTAGCCAGGATGACGATTTCTGGGTGCCGGTCCGCCAAGGAGTGGAGGGTACTCGGATTGAGGTTCTCGGTGGTCCTTCTTGGCAGCACATGGACGACGTCGAGTACTTCCAGACGAAGATGTTTTCCGCACTCAAGGTGCCGAAGGCATATCTTGCTCAGGACGAGAATACGGCTCGCGCCGTGCTCTCCAGCGAGGATGTCCGGTTCGCTCGCTCTGTGCTCCGGGTCCAGCGTGAGATTCGGAACGGCTTGAGGAAGATCAGCCGGACGCACTTGGCCGCAATCAACGTCAACCCGTACGACCACGAGTACACGATTCACATGACTGTGCCGTCAGCGATTTTCGAGCTGGCGCAGTTGGAGGTTCGGAACGCTCGGGCGGACTTGGCGGCTCGTATGAAGGAGCACGTTTCCCTTCGGTGGGTTTTGGAGAACGTTTACCAGCTGTCGGAGGAGGACATCCGGATCATCATTCAGGAGCGATCCGAGGATGTCATTCGCGAGGGTAAGGCGCAGGCCGAGGTCGAGAAGATGAGCGCGCAAGCTCAGGCTGATGTTGAGCGAGCGTCGGCCGCTGTGGGAGGGGGCGTGGAGTCGTTGGGGTTGCCTTCAGGGTTCCGGTCTGGGATGCGTATGTTGGAGCGCAAGATCGATTCGCTCCCACGTAGGCTTCGTGGCGGTATTTCTGAACAAGAATTGCTTAGAGGGAGTCGGGAGGCGGAGAAGCGAGCAGAGACAAAGCTTGATCGTATCCTACGGTCGAGCGATGCTCAGAGCCGTCGGCTCAAGGAAAGCGTGGCGCTGATTCGGGATGTAGCCTCTGCTGCTCGGGGGCGCTAACTGTTTGACAGATGGTCCAGGAAGCGGATAGTGTCGGCCAATATGATCGCTCGTTCTGAAAAACTCCTGCCGGGTAGCGAACTCCGGAGGCTACGGTCCGGGAGCTACGAGGAGAAGATCGAGGAAGCGGCAGTGATCGTTCGGCTGTTGCTAGGTGAGACCCCCTTCCAGGTGGTGGCCACTCGGGAGGACGGGGCGATCGTTTATTCCGATGGTCGGTTTCTCCGGATGGTTTTGAGCGAGTCGGGACCCGTCCTACGGGATTTTGATGCCGAGGTGTTCACTCCAGGGAACGTGCGGAGTTTTGTGGAGCGCGAGGCGACGAGGGTAGTGGACTTGTTTTTGGGTGGTTCGGTGAAGCGAGCTGTAGGGCTGCTAGAAATGCTCGTTCCGCTGGCTGCGTTTCCGAATGACGACGTTTCTCGGGTCTCGGCAGTCGTTTTCTCTCCTCGCTTGTGGCGACGGGTGTTGGAGGCTCGCCGCGAATTCGTGGTTCGATTCTTGGCGGAGTCCTCGCTGGCTGGCGAAGGCGGCCAGTTGCACCCGAAGTTCGGGAAGTTGTATGATGAGTCGATCGCATTGCCTACGCAGCACGAGTGTGACTGCGACGAGGATCAAGTGATCGAGGATTTGCGGATCGTGCTCAACAGGCTGGGGAGTCTCCGGGACGAGGTTAGCGAGTCGCTGGAATCAGTGGCCGGGCTACTCTCGAACCCAGATGACGAGGTAACGGCCATGTTCGCGCAGTTCGCTGGGGATTTGCTGAGCGACCTGCGTTCGCTACACGAGACGGCTTCCAAGGCTGCAGAGATGATGGACGATGTCCGTTCTCGTGGTAAACTCTGCGACACAATCGTCGAGGGACTGCGTGACCGCGAGGTTGCGAGTCGCTTCGCCGTCGTGGTGGCCAATCGGATGATTGAGGCCAACTAGGAGGAATGAGATGAGTCTATTGAGACATCCGGTAGTGATTACTTCCGTGGAGGAGGATTTTCGACGGATCGGCCTCATCACGGAGGAGCACCGCGACGAGGAAGATGCTCAGGAGACAGAGGAGGAGGCTGAGGCTGAGTCCGAGCTGAGCACTGATGAGTCGGATGAGTCCGATGAGGCGGCCGAGTCGGCAGACGACGAGGTCGATGCCGACGCCGAAGGTGAGGACGAGGACACGGACGAGTCCGGTGTGACGGAGGCCTTGGCTTTCCACGCCGCCTTGAAGTCGAAGTGGGATGAGTGGGGCGAGGCCGGTGTCGAGACTGTCGATCTCAGTGACGACCAGATGGAGGAGCTGGAAGGCTTCGCAGAGTCCGTCATGGAGCTTTCCGGGGACGTTATCGGGGAGGGCCTCGATGACGACGAGGAGACTGACGCTGACGATGCGGAAGATGGGTCGGGGCAGGCACACCCGTACGAGTCCGTGGCTGAGGCCATGAGAGCGATCGAGTCTCTCCTTGACGAGGACGTGGGGGCTCCGCAGTCGATGGACGAGGCGGCACCGGCGTTCGCCAACCTGGCCCTCGTTGCCGAGAAGCTGTACGGGTTCTTCGAGGAGCTGGCCACGGTCGAAGATGATGTGGAGTACGCGGAGATCGCCGAGACCTACGAGGATATCGCCAAGTGCTCAGCGGAGATTGTGACTGTACTTCAGACCGAGGACCCGGACGCGATCAACCTCGATGCTGTGACTGAGATGCTCAATGAGTATCTAGGTACGGTCCTGAGCGGTCTGGAGACCTACGCCGTCATCCGCGAGGCGATGGATGACGACTCCGATGCTGATGCCGACGACTCTGAGGAAGGTGATTCGGACGAGGAGATCGGCGAAGGCGAGAACGAGGGAAACGAATAGAGCGGCGTCGGCCCCTTCCGCCAAAGAAGGGCGGATCGTGGAGGCGCCGCCGAACGGCGTATTCTTCGGGGAGAAAAGAAGTGGTCGGAGTGGAGAAGAGCCCAGTGAAGCGGAAGACACGTACTGTCGGTAGGGATGGTTCCGTGCTCGACCGTCCTGGGTTTGGGGGTGTGTTGGACACCATAACTGGCCGCACCCCGTTCCGATCCAACTTCCGGTGGAAGCGAGGATGAGGACGTGAGTACTCCTGTCGACTCCCAGTCCCTGAAAAATCAGCTGATCGATGAGCAGGTTCAACACTGCAAACTCGAGCTGATTGAAGGGGAGGGCGAGAAGAAGGGCCGTGTGTACGCACGTGGCGAATTCGGCCACGCGGCGAAGCCAACTGCCAATGGCCGTTTTTATCGTCATCGCATTTGGGAGAGCAATATCTCCCGCCTCCAGGAGAACCTGCAAGCCAGAAAAGTGATTGGAGAGTTAGACCATCCGACAGACGGTCGGACAGCTCTTCAGCGCGCTTCGCACGTAATCACTGATCTTCAGTTGAAGGGCGATCAGGTGATTGGTGAGGCGGAGATCTTGGATACGGCCAAGGGTCGTGATCTCAAAGCCATCTTGGCTGCCGGTGTTCCTGTCGGCATCAGCTCTCGAGGATTCGGGAGTACGAAGCCGGACGGGAAGGGTATTGAGGAAGTTCAGGACGACTACAAGCTCATCACCTTCGATTTCGTTGCCGAGCCTGCTGATCCGACGGCCTACCCTGAGGCGGTGTTCGAGAGTTCCGAGAGCGGTGCGGCCATGATGTTTGAGGGTGCGGATTTGGATGCTCAGGTTGAGCCGGCTTCCGAGGAAGAGGTAGAGGCCGCTTCGAGGGAGGAAGAGGAGGTCGAGGCATCGGAGGAGTCGGAAACATCTGACGCTCCTAACGTGTCGTCGGCTCCTCCTGGTGAGGCCGAGATGGCCCAGCGGTTTGCGGATCGCGTCCTTCAGGACATGAATGGCGACCCGGTCCCGGTCGAGCGTTTGCGTGAAGAGTTCGCATCCGTGCTCGTGGATCGCATTGCGGCATTGCGCGCTGATGTTGAGCAGCAGGTGCGCACTGAGATGGCGACCGACCCTGCTGTGGCCGGGGCCAGGGCGGCCCTGGAGGAAGTGCAGCGTGCTTTGCTGCCCTTCGCTCTGACCGAGGATGCTACGGCCCTCGTTGCCGAGCGCGACGAGGAGATTACGCAGCTTCGTTCCCAGCTCGAAGAAGCCGAGGCTACGATCGAGCAGCAAGAGTCGCTGATCGGAACGTTGACCGAGGCGGCTCGGGAAGCAGGGTATAGGTATCACTTGGAGTGTTTGCTTCACGAGGACAACTCGGATGCTAGACGCATTCGAGGTATCGTTGGGGACGTTGCCCAATACGAAACTCCGGACGATCTTCGTGAAAGCGTTGAAGAGGCCATGCAGGAGCTGCGTACGGTTCGCCTCGAAGAGGAGCGGGTTCTTCGCGCTCAGACAGAAGAGGCGGATGCTCTCCGAGCCCGAAACCAGGAGTTGGCGGAGGGGTTGGAGAAGGCGCTCGTGGCCAACCGCGATCTCGCTGTAAGGGTCTACGCGAGTGAAAGGTTGCAAACTCATCCGTGGGGTGCGAAGATCCTTCGCATGCTGGAACGATCCGGGTTTCAGTCTCGGGAACACGTGGATGCGGTGATTGAGGAGTTCCGCGAGCCGACTCGAGATGTTGACGATCTGGAGAATGTTCGAGCCCGTGTCCGCGCGAAGCTTCAAGGCGGGTACGAGCATCTACAGGAAGACACAAAGGAGGTCAGGTCTCATCGAGGCAGGGCCGACAACTATAATGGGCTCGGAGTGTCTCTGTCCGATCTGAAGAACTTGTCGGGCATGAGGCGTTGAGTGGGAGATTCTGGCGGGCAACGACGCTCCGCCGTGACAGAATGATCTAGCAGACCGGATACCCGACCGGCAGAGGTTGACACCTCGCCTGTTGAACACAGGAACCCGTGAGAGCGGGACTCGGGGCGGAGGCAAACCGTGGAAGCTCGACAGATGCTTCAAGAAGAAGGTCGTCAAACCATCGCCGACCAGAGCTACGTCGGGGCCTTGATTCGGAAGTGGGGAGACTTCCTGGAGGGCCTCGCCGACTATTCAGAGCAGGATCGGTACATCCTCGGGTGTACGGCCATGCTCATGGAGAACGAGTCCCTGTGGCTCCAGTCTCTCACGGAGGAGACAAGGACCGTCAACGTCGGCTCGTTCACCAAGTTCATTTTCCCGGTGTTGAGGAGAGTTTTCCCCAACCTGATCGCGAACGAGATCGTCAGCGTCCAGCCGATGACCGCTCCGATCGGCGCGGTTTTCTTCCTAGATTACGTGTACGGCTCCACCAAGGGCGGCACGACCGAGGGTGCGGTCTTCCCTCGGGATTTCGATCGGGACTACTCCAGTGAGTATGTCAACGGCGAACCGCTGGTCACGGGAGACAACGTCAACTACGGTGGTGCGGGCACCCCGCTCGATGCCGACCTCGCCTGGACGCCAGTTCGACCACTGGACGCGACTCGTGGGTTTTCGTGCATCGTTCGCGAGGTGTCTTCGGCTGGCGCGACCGTGCAGGAAGCCACCGACGACGGGTCCGGTGGTTTCACTGGTGCTGTCACTGCGGGCACGATCAATTACTCGAACGGTGCCATCACCGGCTTCCTGTTCACGAACCCGCCGGCCACCGGCAACCAGGTCAAGGCGTACTACTACTTCGACGGCGAGCTGAACACGAAGGTCCCCGAGGTCAAGCTCGACGTCAAGAAGTCCCCCGTGGAGGCCAAGCCGCGTCGGCTCAAGGCCCTGTGGTCGTCCGAGGCGGCGGAGGATCTCCGAGCTTTCCACGGCCTCGACGCCGAGACCGAGATCGTGTCGATCATCGCGCAGGAGATTGCGCTGGAAATCGACCGTGAGATCATTCAGGACCTGTTCCTGAACTCGACCGGGACGACTGGTACCTTCGATCGCATCCCTCCGGGTGGCATCTCCGAGATCGACCACTTGCGTGCCATGATCACGCAGATCAGCACGGTCTCGAATCTCATCCACAAGAAGACGCTCCGCGCGCCTGCCAACTGGATCGTCACGAGCCCCGAGATTTCGGCGCTCTTGACCCAGCTGACCACACACGGTGACTTCAAGCCGATCTGGTCGGGAGACATGAACCCGAACTCGCCCACCGACATCATGATGCGGCCCAGGACGAGCCACGGTCAGTTCTCCATCTACAAGACCGGAACGCTCATGAACAAGTGGACCGTTTACGAAGACCCCTTCTTCACGACCAACAAGATGATGATCGGGTTGAAGGGCGGCTCCTTCTTGGAGAGCGGCTTCGTTTGGGCTCCCTACGTGCCACTCCAGGTCACTCCGACCTTCCTCGATCCATCGGACTTCAGCTTCCGCAAGGGTCTCCGCACGCGGTACGCCAAGAAGCTGCTTCGGCCAGATTTTTATGGCCAGCTGACCGTGAATAACCTGTAATAACAGGTACTTCCACACACATCTGAAATTCCACCTAGACTGCGCGAGCCTTGGCCACGATCTCGGGTGCTCCGTGCGCGTGCGAAAAGCCCGCCCGCTAAGGAGATGTGAGCGGCGCTGGTTGCAAGCTTCGTAGGGAGCAAACGGTTGTTTATTCTGGTAGACTACGTCCATTGGACGCATTAGGGGACGATGGTGATGAAGAGTGTGGATGACGTGTTGGCCGAATTGAAGGGTCTTGGTGCTGTTGGGGGTCTAAAGCCGGAGGTTGAACCTAGCACGGCTCTCGCCGCTGAGGTTGAACCAGGCTCTCACGGGTTTCGAGTAGACCCTCGGGTGGGGCAGGCTGTGGGTGTGATCGAAGACGCGGTGCGCAGCCTGGACGACGCAATACGAGGTTTGGAGGGGGTTCGGGAGGCCCTTGTCCGCCTTCACGGGGTGTGGTCCTCAGGAGAGGCTCAGGAGGCCCCTCTAACGTCCGCAGTCGATCCGGGGGCTCCGGCCCCTGAACCTGTTGTAGAGCCTGTTCGGGCGCCAACTTCGCCTGTTTCCGATGTGCCTCGAGACAACGACGCGTACATGAAGGCCCGTGAGGCAGCGCGGAGGAAGATCCTAGGGGAAGGGTTGCCCGCGGGTGCCGAAGAGGACGACGAGGAGAATGTTCCGTTCGTGGGTCAGGTTAGAGCGCTCCCACCGGGGCAGGAACCCGAGGAGATTACGATCGGTACGGTCGGGACGACCAAGTTGGACTTATCCAGCGGAGGGATAAATGGCACGTAGGTTCAAGAAGAGGGCGGGGCTTGGGATTGTTAGCCTCCCTGGTATGCCCGGTCTGGGCAACGATACGGTTGTTGAGGGGGACGAGTACGCCCGTTTCTGTCCGGCTGTTCTCGAAGAGGTGTTCGACGCGAAGCCGGCTCCGAGCCCCGCGCCGAAGCCTGTGCCAAGGCTGGTCCCCGAGCCCGAGCCCGAGCCCGAGCCCGAGCCCGAGCCCGAGCCCGAGCCCGAGCCCGAGCCCGAGTCCGCTCCGAGCATGGAGTGGCTGAAGGTCGAACTCGTCGAATACGCGGAAGGGTTGGGGCTTGATGTGTCGGGATCGGGAATGACCAAGGCTCAAATCCTGGCTGCAATTGAAGAGGGGTAGCCATGAAGTGCCCAAAGTGTGGAAATCCGGGAGTCCTGGTCGAGACGGTTGGCTCGAAGGGTGACAAGCGAGTTCGCTGCGCGAAGTGCGGTTTGGATGAGGTCAGGGATGGTCAGGGACGAAAACTGCTTCTCGACACTGTAGGTGGCGGCAACGTCCTGCTATCCTGATCGTGGGAGGTGGTGATGGCTCGCCCGCCTGGAAACAAGCTAATGGACCGGGAGGAGCTGTACGAGTGGATTCTCCGTCGACTCGGTGCGCCCTTCTGGGATATCGAACTCTGCCAAGAGCACGTCAAGGATGCTGTGGAGATGGCGGTTCGGTGGTTTGCTGCGAAGAAGGGTGTGTCCAAGTTCTTCGCCATTCAAACCCAATCCAGCGTTGTCGAGTACCAGCTGGACAGCGAGATCGATCGCGTTCTGGATGTGGCCTATGAGACACACAAACTGGACCTCTCGCTCATCTTTTCCCCTTTCACGCTGCTCGAAGAGAAAATCCCCTACGACGTGTTCGCTTCCGGAGGCTCTGGCGGTCTCTATTCCAGCTACGTGCAGGCGCTTCAGTACATCGAGCAGGCGAAGCGGATCTTGAGCGCTGAGTTCGAGTGGTACGAGGTCAACGACAAGCTCTTCATCGCCCCGCCGCCTGTGGACTCCCGGAAGCTGATTGTCTGGGCGAAGATCAATTTCACGCAGATCGAGGAGCTGGAGGAGCGAGACCATGAGCTGGTCAAGAGGTACGCGCTAGCCAAGGCTCAGCAGGATTTAGGGTGGAGCCGCGGTAAGTACGGTGAGTACCCGAGTGCTCAGGGCACGACGACTCTGAATTGGGACCGACTGCTCGATGAAGCTAAGGAGGAGATCGAGCGTCTTGAGGAGGAGATCATGGGGGCCGGGTATCCGATGGGGCTGGTGTCCGGGTGAGTTCGAGGGGTAGGTAATGGCCGTCACAAAGAAGTGCTCCGGGGTCGTCAGTTGTGAGTTTGCTACGCTGAAGAAGAGAGGTCCTCAGAAGTGCGGGCCATTCGCGCTCGACGGCCGGGACGCTACGATGTTTGATCACTTCGCGCAGGAGCATACGCAGGCTTCTGGCACGGACATTCTGCTCTGGCACCAGAATTTGGAACAGACGGTTCGTGATCCCCTTTACGACGAGCCGATCGATCGGGTTTGGCTTGGTCCTTACAAGTTCAAGGGGTACGTGGCGTACATCCCAGGCTCTCCCCAGATGCGGGAGGAGGGTATGACCGTCCGTTGGGAGGGTAGTATCTGGGTCGCGCGCAAGGAGCTAGAGGACACCGGTACCCCGGCTCCGCTGGAAGGGGACGTCATCAAATACTGGGACAACAAGTTCTTTGCGGAGCACGGGGTCAACGCAGAGCATGGGGTCCACGGCGGGTATTTCTTTGACGTTATCAATGTGGACGACGATGGGCACGTTCAGGACTCGGATCACTTTGTTGGGCTGACGATCAACATCATCCGCCGTACGGAGTTTACGCCGGAGCGCCGCCTGGACGGCTGACGAGGGTGCGTTTATGGACATGGTGAGGGTAGGGCAGGCCATTGCGAGCGGTGTGTCGATTGTGTGTGCGACATGCAGGCGGTACTGGGCGGGACGAGAGCGCGGGCTTCCCGGGTCAAAGTGTACGGCAGCGAAGCCGTGTGGCTCTCCGTTCGCTGCGCTTACATTTCCAGAATACGACGGCCCGATTCGAGATTTCACTCAGTGGTGTTTCGTGTGTGGGGCTCGGGCCACCAAAGGTGTGAGAGTTCGGGAGGAGCCGCGTGTTATCGGGATGTGCGACGAGCACGTCAAGATGCTCGGAGAGGTCGAGCCAGTGGGTCTTTCTCTCAATGGTGAGAGCGTGGCTGATCTCATCGATCGGAAGTTGGGGCGCCTGTCTCAGAGGCAATTTTTCGGCCCGAAGAAGCCCTCCTTGGTGGATGTGATGGTCGAGACTGAGATGGAGTGGGCCGAGGATGCGGCCAAGCGGGGCCGTACGTGAAGATAACGGTCGACACGGCCCAGTTCCATCAAGCACACCTGCTGGTGCAAGAATGGCAGCGTCGGGCACGAGCTGTTCGGGGACAGTTCCTCTATCGAGCGGTGAACCAGGTTCACGACGACATACTCGGGCACTTGCCTCCAGATCGGAAGGAGCTTCGAGACTCGCTTCGTGTTCAGACGATTCGCGGGCTTCCAGACTCCGCGAATGGGTACCTCATTCGGTCGATTCCGAAGGGGCGGGGGGTAGCGAAGGCGGAGGGGGAGACCACGGTCGTCTACGTTTCTGCGCGAGATCACTTGATGATGGCTGTACCCGAGGAGACGACCATCCTTCAGGATTACAGTCCGTGGACGTTGGACACTATGCCCTACGCGCCAGACCCGAAAACTTCCGAGGTCGTGTCTCGCCGGGTCAGTCGCAGGGAGGTCGTGCGGGTTCGACGGTTGCGACGACGAGATCGGCCCGAGTGGAGTCGGAGGATGGTTCGGGCTGGGATTCGCACGGTAGGTCCAACTGTAGGCTCTCTGGCCGCGGTTCCGGATACGGCATTCGAGTCATTGAGGTTGGAGTTCGGGTTGGGCGGCTCGGGGTCACACTCTCACTGGCGGAGAGCGATCTTGAAGTTGGCTCTCCGGGGTGGAGCTGGTATGATCGCCAGAAAACGAGAGTTTACGAGAGCGATGACCGACCTGCGCTTCAGCGCCTGGGAGAGATGGCCGCGAAGGACACCGACTTTTGCGACTATTGCGGAGGCGCGGAAGTACGTGCCATTCCAAAAGAGACTGGGCCTGCAAGTGGGGCAGCGATGAGCAGAGCAGCCAGGGCGGTGCGGCGGTCGGCAGCTCGACGCCAGGCGCGAGAAATTCGCCGCCGGGAGCACATCGTTCAAGAAGCGTTCGACGGGTATTTGGACGCGGTTGTAGATCGCTTGGTAGCCGCGGGGGTGAAAGATACCGTGGCTATCGAGGCTGTGTTCAACGCGGTCGATCTGCTGGGTGAGGAAGGGGAGCTTCCGCCTTTCCCAGAAGGGCGTGTCAGTTACGATGTGATGGCGACTTGGCTTGTAGCGGCGGCGGACTACGGGTTTGCGGATTTCATGGCTGAGGCGGTGTGCTCATGACGCGGGACATGCAGATCCCGGTTTCGGGTGAAAGCTCACGTGAGCAAGGCACGGCGCCAGCTGGAATTGTAGGGCTGCGTAACTTCGACGCCGGAGTTGTGGAGACGCTCGGGGCCGAGGTGCACGAGGTCGACACCGGGAAAGGGCCGCACTCGAACTACTACATCGCGCAGAGCGATATGGTTCCGGTGGAGCCGGCCCCCGGGTTGCCCGGAATCCCTGTCACGTTTTCGCATCCGGAGGATGTTTACGAGCGCTACCGACAGCCGGTGATTGTTGTTCGCAGAGATGATATTTCACCAGCGATGAATCGCTGGCACCCTGGGCACAAGTCGTGGAAGGCTCCGGCGCAGGGAGCTAATCCGGTGACAGTGGTCCGGAATCCTGACACGTTCGGGGAGATGCGCTTGGAGGGGTTCGATCGGTACGAGACCAAGGATACGGGCGTTCCGTTCGACATTACTTACACGATCTCCATCTATGCGAGACACCGAGGAAAGGGACCGCTCCCTAAGAAGGGTGTTCCGACCGGGTTTACGAACGCTGCGGGGTCCCCTCGAAACCAGGTGAACGCGGTTCTAGACTACGTGCTCCGACGCTACCCTCCCTACTGCCAAGTCCTCGTGGAAGATAGCGTTGGGGACCAGCGGAAGTATTCTGCGTTCATGGAAGCTGTTTCCCATCTGGATGAGGTTCCCGAAATCACGGAGCGTGTGCTAGGATTCGCCGTGACGCTGCGGGTCGAGGCAGAACTTGACTTGTCCGATCCGGTGGTATGGCGGGCGGCAACGGCAGCGACTCTCCGGTCTGAGGTGTTGTAGCGATGGCAAGGTATTTCAATCGAACTCGTGGACCTGTCACAGTATCTCTGAGGAACGGAGAGTCGGCGATCGTCGCTCCCAAGCAGGTGCTCACGGTAACACCTGAACAAGATCGATCGGCCAGCATCCTTTCTCGTGTGCGAAAGAATCTGCTTGTCAGGCTCCCTGATAAGCCGGCGGCGGTTCCGGCTCCAACACCGGCGGTACCGGAGGTACAGGTTCCGGTGAAACCTCAATCGCAGCCTGTACCGGTAGAGTCTCCAACCATGGAGTGGAAAAAAGCCAGGCTTGTCGAGTATGCTCAGGCCAAGGGGTTGGAGATCTCATCAAGTTGGACTAAGGTGGAGATCCTGGAAGCGATCGAAGGGTCGGAGTAACTACCACGCCGGTGGTGTGGTGTTGAAAACTTAGTACCGGTGTTCCAGCCGGCAAGGTCGCAAGGCCTGCTCGTCCGACGTGGCGGGAACTCGCAGTATGCGGGGATGGACCCTTAGGAGGGACTAGGCAATGGCCGAAATACTATCGCCCGGTGTGTTCGTAGAAGAGGTGCCGAGTGCCGTCCAGGTCGTGCAGCCGGTTTCCACGTCGAACTTGGGCATCGTTGGAGCAACTCAGCGAGGACCTACGGACGAAGCGATCCTGGTCACCTCGTTCGGACAATTCATCAGCATCTTCGGCGATCTCATTGCGGAGTCAAGAACCGGTCTCTCCATGGCCGCGTTCTTCGCCAATGGTGGACGCCGAGCCTATGTCGTCCGGGTGATGCCCGGAGACGCGGTGGAGGCCGGGACCGACCAGTCGGGTGCTCCCTCGGCTTACGACAAAGGTCAGGTCACCAGTGCTCGGAGAGATTTCCAATGCAACACCGGTGATGGTGCCACGGCGACGGTCACTCAGGCCGTGCTCACGCCGGTTGCCCTGATCACGGACCTTGTGGCGGAGCCGGGTTCGGCTGGTGTCACCTTCCGGTGGCGTTCGGATGATACTCCGGTAGCGACTGAGAACCTGTTCGAGCGGGACGGTGTGACCGCGCTTGTCCAGGATTCCGTTGGGCACCCGAGTCACCATTACGAGGGCCGCGTTGTTACGTCGATGCCTTCTGACGGTGTCGATTCGGCTCTTCCAAGCATCATTCCTGGTGGCACTATCACCCTGAATTGGGACCCGGATGGTGCCACGCCGACGACCCTCAACCTGACGCAGGTCGGCACGACCATGCGCGCGAGCGGGACATCCGCGCAAGGCACGGTGGCCACTCTCGATCTCATTTCCGGATTCCTCGTCGTCACCTTTGGCGGTACCGAGGTTCCGGTGCTCGCTGGAGACGGGACCAACATCACCCTCGACTACACGCCCGGCACGGACGTACGGTCAATCTCCGACGACGGCAGCGGTGCCATCCCCGACGTCGGGCCGATCCTCACTGCGGCGGGCTCCGTCGACTACGTGGGAGCCACGGCTGGTAACTACACGTTCACCACGGCGGCTGGGTACGAGCCCGGAACGGCTTGCCCGGTTCTCTGTGACTACGACATTCAGGCCTGGGACATCGATCCGATCTCGGTCGGTGCGTGGGCTAACGACATGCGGATTGAGGTGATCGGGAACGACGACTACTACACGGTTGCGACTGATACCTACACCCGCTTCAACATCAACGTCCGGCTACTCAACTCGTTGACCAATCTCTACGACATCAAGGAGACCTACGAGGAGATCACGTTTACGGACGCGACTTCGGCGCAGTACTTCCCCGATGTGCTCAATGACTTGTCCGACCTCGTGAACGTGGTTGAGCCAGCACTCAACGCTGAGGGGCCGCAGCAGCTCAATGGTGAGTCTCGGAGTCAGGTCGTCGCTGCCGGCGACGAGTTGGCTGCGAATCGAGCTATCGCGACCACGCTCCTCGACGTCCCACTCGTTCCTCGTTCGTTCAGTCTGTCTTGGACTGACACCACGAGCACGACCCGGACCATCACGGACGATGGTTCAGGGAACCTGATCGGTGATGTGGACGCCGCCGGGAACAACACCATCGACTACACCACGGGCGCGATCGACGTGCTTCTGTCGAATGCGATTGATCAGGATCAGCTCGTGTCTGCGACGTATCGGTCGGTTTCCGAGGAGGACAGCCACCTAGATGGGTTCGCAGGGGGTGCGGACGGCACCTTTGACGCTACCAACTACGGTCGGAGCCAGTTCACGGCGATCACCTTGGAGCCAAACTTCCAGGGCCTGTACGCCTTGAACAAGATCGAAGAGCTGATGCAGGTGATCATCCCCGATTTCGCAGGGGACGTGCAGATCACGAAGGACCTGCTCGACTATGTGGACAGCCGCGAGACACTCCCTTCTGGTGGTGATCGCTTTGCCATCCTCATGGTGCCGCAGGGCTCGTCGGCGCAGGAGGCGGTGGACTTCGTGCGGCTCGACGTGGGGCAGTACTCCAAGTTCGCGGCTATCTACTGGCCGTGGGTGAAGGTTGCGGACCCGTTGGCGGACAACCGTCCGGTCGTGTTCCCACCTCTTGGACATTTGGCAGGCATCTATGCTCGCACGGACACGAACCGAAACGTGGGCAAGGTCCCGGCAGGGACGGTGGATGGCGCGCTGAGTTTCCTCTCTGGCCTGGAGATCGACTCGATCAGCCAGGGGGAGCGCGACACGGTTTACCCCGCGAGGATCAACCCCCTCGTGTCCGGACCGCAGACCGGCCTCGCTGTCTGGGGTGCTCGGACGCTGTCGTTGCAGTCCGAGTGGCGGTACATCAACGCCCGGCGTCTGTTCATGTTCGTCGAGAAGTCCGTGTACAACTCGACGCACTGGATCGTCTTCGAGAACAATGGTTCGGGGCTCTGGGCGCGGATCAAGGCGCAGCTCCAGGCATTCCTCACCAATCTCTTCAACGATGGCCTATTCGCCGGAACGACGCCCTCCCAGGCGTTCTTTGTCACGGTGGACGAGTCCAACAACAGCCAGGCGTCGATCGACGCTGGTCAGGTGATCATTGACGTCGGGATTGCTCCGAACAAGCCTGCAGAATTTATCCGATTCCGCTTTCAGCAGAAAACCTTGGATTCATAGGGTTAGCGGGGCGGACTTCGGTAGCGGTTTCAGCAGATAAGGAAGTGTTTAGGGAGGTAGGTCATGCAGGTAACATTCACGAACGCTTCGTCGGGCGACGTTTTTCTGAGCCTGCTCTACAAAAACTTGGCAGCAGGCGAGGCCGTGACGGTCTCGAAGTCGCGTTCCGAGTTGGACATGGAGCAGGAGCTGAAGAAGCTCGTTCAGGCCGGTACCATTGTCCTGTCGTTCGCGGTCGAGGACGGCGACGACGCTGCACTCGGCACCGAGCCTTGGCCGCCCTTCACGGACTTGAGCCGTCCGGCCCCGGCTGACTGGCCGCTCTTCGGCGCCATCTGGAACACGGATGACAATGCGCTGAACTGGACGGATGGAACGAATTGGCGGGACGCGGCGGGTGTTATCACCTGATCGAGTCTGAGAGGAGATCATCATGAGCTTCAGGTTTACACGTGGCTCTGTCGCTGTGGCTACTCTGACGCAGAGTGGGCAGCCAAGCAACGACGAGGATCTTGTCGTTGGTAGCGACACCTACAAGTTTCTTACCGCCCCTGCAGGGGCCACAGCTGACATCGAGGTCGAGATCGGCGCGGACGCTGAGGCGTCACTCGACAATCTCCTCGCAGCTGCCCAGGCGAGTGGGACAGAGGCGCTGGTGTGGGACAAGCTGAGCGCGACTCAGCTCCGTCTTCGCTCGGCAGTATCCGCCAACGGGCAGGTTGCTTCTGGGAACCCCGATATTGCACTCGATGCGAGCGGGGTGACGAACTGGGCCAGTGACGTTGGGGATGTCAACCTCAACACTCTGGCTGGGAAAGAGTCGGGGAACCAGGTTCTCGCGGCTACCAAGCTGGCGATCACCACGGCCATGATCACGGCTGGGGCGGTGCGGTTTTCGTTCTCGTTCGTGCCGGCTGCGGTTCAGGTGACTGTCCTCGATGCGACGGGTGCGCTGAAGATGGCGATCACGGACACCTTTGTCATTTCAGGGAACGACGTGGTCGTTACTTTGAATGGCGGTGGCGGTGACCTGGCGAATACGGACGTCGTGCACATCACGGCTTTCGAGTAGGCTTGCGGTTGGTAGCTCGGCTGTTGTAGGTTTGGAATAACGACCGGAAGCCCTTCCGGCAGAGGTTTTTGACCTCGCCCGTCTTTGACGGGAACTCGCTGCGGCGGGACCAGGGACGGAGGCTGTTACATGGCTCGGCCAGTGTCAGAAGACTTCCTTCACTCGATGCGTTTCCACGTCGAGGTTGTCAGCGGAGAGGTGGCGGCCGAGGAACGTCTCGGCCCCCCGCAGGCGGGCTTCTCGATGTGTTCGGTTCCTGAGGCTACGATCGAGGCGGTAGAGTACAAGGAAGGTACGTACATCTACACCCGCAAGCAGCCGGGGAACACGACTTTCGCACCGATCTCGCTTTCTCGAGGGGTGGCGATCACCGACCAAGCTTTCTGGAAGTGGACCAAGACGGTCATGGAGGGCGCTGGGAACTATCGGGAGGATGTGCGGATCAAGCACTACCACCGGGAGGAAGCGCTCACAGGAAGTACAGAGGGCAACCTGACGGCGATCCCGACGGAGGTGGACGCCCAGCGGACCTATTTGGTCCATGAGGCGTTCCCGGCCCGGTACAAGGTGGCAGGTGACCTGGATGCCACGGCGTCGGAAATCTCCATCATGGAACTCGACTTGGAGCTGGAGTACTACGAGCTGATCGTCAACGCTGCGGCGTAGAAGAGGGCCGTAGGTCGCGTTCACGCGGCTTGCGGCCTTTTTCGCGCGGGGCGTTACCTAAGAGTTGATTGATTGGATCGGGTTGAACCGTGGCCAGAAGCTCGCTGACTGACTACCTGCAGAACTATCCGTTCTGGTTGATGGATATCGCGCCGATCGAACCTTTGGCCCTTCCTCTCTTTTCCCCGCTTCTCGGTTTCTCCTCGATCACGGCCCCTGAGGTGAATGTCGAGATCACAGAGATTACCGAGGCCAACTGGTTTTTCAAGCGCAAGGTCGTGAAAGGCGGCGACGCCTCGAACATGACATTGTCGCGGGCCTCGAAGTGGTACGACAGTGACTTCTATCGGTGGGTTCTGGCTGCGTTAGCAGGTAACACTGGTGGAAGGGGGCCGCTCCACGCTACAGCGCTGGGTGGTGCAACGCCTCGAAGAGACCTGCTCCTGGTGCATTTTATGTCCAGGAACCCGATTCCGGCGGGGGCGGCACAGGGATTGGCGGCTGCGGCCGGTGTACTGGCTCTACAAGGGACGGCGACGGCGCTGGTAGGAAGTCCCTCGTCTCTAGCCTCGACGGCTTTTTTGGCCGGTTCTGCGGCTCAGGCGCAATCAATAGCGTCGTCTGCTGCCGGGGCACCCCTTGGGCCTTTTGAGTTCGCTCCGCGACTCCCTGCCAAGGCGTGGGTTCTCTACGGTTGCGTTCCGGCCCGATACAAGGCAGCTGGCGATTTCGACGCATCTGACGGGTCGATCTCGATCCAGGAGTTAGAGATTGCCGTTGAATCTTGGGACGAGCTGTCGCTCGGTAGTGAGGCGGCTCCAGTGGCTATGGGTATTGCGATTGCTGACGCTGTAGGCGGCGTAACTGCGAGGTAGGCTATGGGCAAGGATTGGGAGACTCTCGATACTGAGAAGGTGCTTCGCCGTCAACGCGATCAGCAGGAGCAGACAACCTCAAGTGGGGTGGGTGGTTACGAAGTTCCTTTGGGGGCACCTCTTCGGCCCCCGGTACCACCCTACAAGCCTGTCAAGCGATCGAAGAAGAAGCCCAAGCAGAAATAGGTCCGAGATCCCTTTCGGGGTCGTCGGCGTGTGAGTAGGTTTACCTAAGAATTGCAGTAGTGGAGGAAGCGTACAATGGACGGTGGAACAGAGGTTCTGAAGGCGTCTGTCAAGGATCGGAGGGGCGCCTGGGAGACTCGTGTCTTTGATGCCTGTGGGGGCCGGTGCTCGAACTGCGGGGACATTGAGCGGTTGAAGGTGCGCATGATCGTGCCGGAAGAGGCCGGTGGGAAGAGGGTTGTCGGCAACGGTGTGCTCCTGTGCCGGACGTGCGCTATGGCTCGGGATATACAGGCCAAGGTGCCACAGCCGGCGTCTGGGGAGCACACGCGCCCAATCAACTTCTTCGTGAGCCAAGGCCTCCACAGAAAGCTCAAAAATGGCTTGGCTGCCAGGCACGGTTTCCGGAGCGTGTCGTCTCTGGTCCGCTTCCTCATGTCGAAATACGTGACGGAGGCAGACCAGTTCGACGATCTGGACATGTTCCAGGATGGGGGCTCGGACGTGAAGATCAACGTTTGGGTTGGTCGGGACGTCTACGCGAGCTTCAAGGCCATCGCGGACAGGAACGGGACGACGGTGACAGACACACTGAAAGGGCTCATCCGCATGTATGAGGCGGAGACCCGGCGGATTGTAGGAAGGACGAGACCATGAACGGCGAACAAAATCTTCAGAACGAGATCAGCGATGGAAAGCCTGAGGCACCTGTGGGTGGAGCCATCGAGCACATGCACACCGTGCAGCAGATGGAGACGCCGAAAGGTACGCTAGGTGTGTTCGAGCTGCCATGCGGCTACCTGGACCCGCACACTCAAGAGCTATTCCGGGAGGTACAGGTTCGGGAGATTACGGGACACGAGGAGGACATGTTGTCCTCGCAACAGGTTCCTTCGGCACAGAAGGTGTCGACTCTTCTAGCCGGGTGCGTGGAGCGTATTGGGACCGTCACGGACAAGGGCCTCATTTCGGGGATGGTGCAGGACCTGGTTATCGGGGATCGCGTCTTTCTCATTTTCGCCATCCGGCGCGTCACTCTCGGGGACGACCTCCCGGTGAGAGAGAAGTGTCCGGACTGCGGAGTAACTACGCTGTTCATGGTTGACCTTGCGGAAGACCTGAACCCGAAGGAGATGAAAAACCCGCGGAAGCGGGTGTACGACGTGCAGCTTCCTTCCGGTACCACAGCCAGATTTCGGGTACCGACAGGGGCCGATGAGGCCAACTTCAACAAGATCATCAAGCGGCAGAAACACAAGGCAGATGGGCCGTCCCAGTCTTTGCTTATGCGGTTGGAGCTGCTTGGAGGTGAAAAGCCCACCCTCAAGATGGTAAAGTCGCTAGGGATGCGTGATCGCCAATTCCTCCGGAACGAGTTTGAGGAGGTGGAGGGCGGCATCGATACGACTTTGGAGCTGGAGTGCCCGTCGTGTGGGAGCGAGTGGGAGAAGGATCTGGATCTCAGCGCTGCAAATTTTTTCTTCCCTGGGGGTCGGCGGAAGCGCTAGAGAAGGAACTCTTTTTTTTGATGGAGTGTTGGTCCGGTATCTCCTACGAAGCTGTCATGGGCATGCCCGTGACACGGCGTCACCGTTTGATGGTCGAGAAATCCAACCTCGAGCGGACGCGTCAGCAGAATCACAACGCGGCTCTTCAGCAGGCTCGGGCGAGAGCACGAAGACGGTAGGAGGCGGCAGTGGGTTTGAACTTCATGGGCTGCGGTTTCAGCTTTGGGGCCAAAGACTCTGGTCTGAACGCTGCGCTCGGTAACGTCGACACCCAGTTCAAGCAGCTGAACGACTCGCTCAGTGACTTTCAGCACACCGCCGCAGAAGGGCTCGCCCCGGCTGGAGGGCTATTCAGCGGTCTTGGTGATGAACTCAAAGAGTTCGAGGGCGTCGAGTGGTCATTCGACGACCTAGATCTGAGTCTTCCGAGCGACCCCAAGGAGCAGGTAGACGACCTCTCGGTCGCTATGGGTGGTATGGCTGCCGAGGCAGCTGTCGGTGGTACGAAGTTTGGTCGCATGGCGAACTCGGTTCTTGGAGGGGCCGGGAAGATAACGGGGGCTCTGGGCTGGGTTGGTATGGCTCTCGGGCCGATCATTGCTGGGTTTGGTCAGGCGGCGGAGTCGGCCGGAGGTATGGTTGATGCTGTGACAGGCCTACCTCGCCGGGCCGGGGACGCGATTCACCGGATCGCGAATGAGGGCGTGAACCTGACCAACAGCCTGGAGGCCGAGGCTGTCTCTCTGGGTCAGACGGCACGGCAAGTCGGCGCGAACATGGGGTATATCGGCAGCGACCTCAATCGGTTTGTCCAGCAGTCTACCAGCATGGCTATGGGACTCAACATCGGGGCGGATGAGGCCGCCAGGGCCATTCGTGCGTGGGACGAATCTGCTGAGGTGCTGGGAGCGACAGGTCTCCGGAGCGCTCAGGATGTGGCTAGGCTAACTTCGGCGCTCGGAATCAACGCCGACGTTCTTCGTAATTCGACTCTAGAGCTGCGAAATCTTGGGGCTTCGGACGAGCAGATCAACTTGGTCACTTCTGCTCTGACGCAGATGGGTCGTGAGACGGGGGATGTAGCTGGCGCCTTGAATGAGCTTCCACAGGTTTTGCAGATGCTTGAACGTCGTCGGGCTCTGGGGGATACGCCGGAGCAGATGGCTGCGTTTGCGGCTGACACCGCTGCGGCTGCGCGAGGATTGTTCGCACTGACGCAGGACTCAGATCGAGCCCGTCAGATGGCTTCCGAGCTGGCCGGGACTGTAACGGAGAGTCGAGAAGCGTTCCAGAACATGTTTGCAGGCACTGAGGATCAGCTTCCTCAGCTGGTCACGGAGCTTGCTGTCACCCGAGGTGAGGTGAACGAGTCATTCCGCCTCATGCAGGCCGGTCCGGGCGGCCTTATCGAAGGCATGGGGCAGCTGGTCCAGAGCACCCGGGATAGCGGGGGCAACGTTGGACGTCTGATGGAGTTCATGCGTGGGCGGCTGCAGCAGGTATTTGGTCCTGAGATGACGGCGACGCTGATCAACTTCTGGGGAACGATGGACTCGGAGACCGTCCAGGCGATGGGGTCTATTCGCAACGCCTCCGTTGACCTCACACAGTTGGCTCGGGACGCCCACACGACCGGTCGCACGATGGACGAGGTCCTCGAACGCATGCGGGCCGGGTTTCAAACGGCGATGCGTCGGATTTCGCGGGCCGACTCGCGGGACTTTCTCCGGCGCACGCGCGACAGCCTGAGGGATCTTCGAGTGGCGGCGGGCGAAGCGGCGCGGTCTACCGGACCTCTCCGGGATGTCATGGGGCTTCTTTCTCGGTCCCAACAGCTAGGGGCTCTGGCTCTCATGCCCGCCGAGCTGCGCGGTTCGGCGATAGCGGCCGACGAGCTACGTGGGCAGATCATGCCGCTTGTTGAAGCTTTCACGTCGTGGGGTGGCATTCTCGACACCGTGCTTGGGTATATTTCTATCTTCACGACGGATGTGATTACCGAGTGGGGGCGTTTGTCTAGAAGCGCTCGCCAAGCCGGGGAAGAGGCCATCGACCCCATGGTGATGCTTGGCCGGGCGATCGACAACCAGGCGCAACGGTACGCCTCCATCTTCGAGGAGTGGATTGGTGATATCGAACAGTGGGTGGTCCGCGCGGCGGAGGCGTTTTCCAACCTGAATTTCGATCAGCTCTTCGAGGGTCCGGCCGCTGGAGAAGAGGATCGCGGAGTCATGGGTGCTATCCGCCGAGTGGTGGAGAGACTAGGGGAGGTAGATTGGGCCGGGATATGGGCGAACATTCGGCAGGGTCTGGAGGGCCTGTTTGAGCACATTCGGCCATGGCTGGAAACCAAGATGACTCAGTTCCGGGAGATCATTTGGAATCGCATCGGTGAATGGTGGGAGGGGATTGATTGGAACCAGGTGTTCAGCCAGATCGGTGACCTCGCCGCTAGCTTGTGGGAGGCTGTCCAGCCGGCTCTGGAGGTTCTTGGGACGATGATCGGGCAGTGGTTCCGAGACCATTGGCTTGACGTGTTCATGGTGTCGAGCACAGCGCTGTCGGCAGCTATCGTTGCGGCGTTGGTTGCCGCGCTTACGGTTGGAGCGGCTTTGTTGGTAGCCCCATTTGTAGGCCTCTGGGCAATCGTTGCTGAGGGGTGGGAGCGCTGGGGGGATAATGTCCGGGAGGTTGTCGGAGCGGTAGCGGTATGGTTCCAAGAGCTGTGGGAGCCTGTAGCTGAGGAGTTTTTGGAGCTGTGGGATGGGGCGTTTGGTACTTTCGAGTCGATGTGGGAGAACGCCACGTCTGCGCCACAGCGCTTCGAGAGGTGGTTGCGTGGTCTTTGGACCGGGTTTGTGCAGTGGTTTCGGAACGTGTTTCCGCAGACGACCCAAGCTATCGAGGAAGTGCTCCCGCAGTGGGTAGCTCGATTTGAGGAACTTAGGACTCGTCTTGCTGAGATATGGGGAAGTATCCGGGAGAACATAGCTCTAGCGTTGTCGTCGGTTCAAGAGGGGGTGATAACCCCGTTTTTCAACAACCTCACGGCGGCGTGGGAGGGAATCAGCGAGGTGGCTGGTACGGTGTGGTCGACGATCAGCGAGTCGATCGGCAGTGTGTGGGAGGATCTGGTAGGTGTCCCGGAGCGGATTCAAGAGGGGTGGAGTGGGCTGACGGCTATCCTGTCTCCCATTTTCGAGAGCCTGACACAGGCTATCCAGCCAGTGACGCAAGCGTTTCAAACTCTGGGTGACGCTGGACGGGGGCAGCTCGATTCGATTCTGGCTGCCGCTGTACGGTTGTTTGGGAACTCCATCAACACAGTGGTGGGGCGAGATATGGAGGCGACCGAGGAAGTCATGACTTCGGCCGCTAACAGTGTGTCCGAGACGATGCAGGCTGTTCTCCACGACGCAACCGTGAATGCGATCGTGTCTGGGTTCCAGGAGGGCTTCGCCGCTGTAGTGGAGAACATGGGCGAGTTCTCGGAGGCGATGGTCGATCACTTCACGACCATGGCCGAGGGCATCTCCGAGATCATGACAGACCTGTTCAGTCGGGTGCTGGCGCAGTCGCTCGTCACGATGGAAGGAACCGAGACAGCTGTTGAAGGCATCATTGCCCGGCTTCGGACGATAACCGCGGCTAACGCGCGTCTGGCTGAGGCTCGGGGAGCAGCAGCATCAGCACTGGCTCGCCCGGCGGATGAAGAGGCGATGCGACGGCGCCTAGCTCAACTTCGGGGGAATGAGGTCCTTCAGGCCATCCACCATCCGGATTGGTATCGAGGAGTGGGAGGTCGCGGGGGATACCAGCAGTTGTTCGTGGCCAAGATGGACGAACTCCGGGAGGCGGTGGCTGCTCTTGGTGTAAATCCAACGGCAGGAACAACTGAGGAGCGCCGGCGAACGATTCGAGAGGCCCAAGCAGCGGTTTCTCGGATTGGGGGCCATCCTGGTATGCCGGGTGGTCCAGGGAGATAAGGCATGGCTGTATCGGTGCAGAGCGGGAGTCGGCTCCGTTTTGGGGAACTGACCGAGGTTGACGGTGTAGAGTTTTGGGAGGTCCTTGATCTTCCTGCCATCCCTACGCAGAAGGACGATCTCGTGCATCGTGTGATCGGAGCTGATCGTCTCGATCTCCTAGCTCATCGGTATTACCAGGACTCGCGGTTGTGGTGGGCGATAGCTGTTGCCAATGATATGGAGGAAGTCCCGACGGAGTTGAATGTAGGGGACGAGATCCGCATTCCGTCTCCTCGTTATGTGACCCAGGTGCTGTTCAAGAAGGCCTCGGTTCAAAGGCGGTAACGTGCCAACTTTCGACTTCTCGGCTCCGTTTGTAGCGGCTCGGATCATTCTTCCGAGTGGGGATGCGTACCCGCTCTGGACGAATACAGGGGGAGCTGAGATTGGTCTTCCTGCTGTGCCCGGGCAGAAGAGTTTGCAAGCGTTGTCCTTTCTGCAGGAAGTGCAAGTGGAGATGAACCTCTCGGGCCTACCTAAGGTGTCGGCTCAGTTGAGCCCTCCGTTTGAGGACGGGATGAAGTTTTTGGACTCTCCACTTGCGGACGGACGTTTGACGAACCGCCTCGAAGTCCAGCTCGGGTACACCGGAGGTACAAGCGACGGAGGAGCGCTCCTATCGCCTCCATATGCAGTGGCCTTGGTTGCTCCTGAGGTCTCGATAGACGTTGACGTGCAGATCAACCTGAAGGGTCAAGGGTTAGGTAGTCAGGCTCAACGGCAACCCGGGCGTATAACGCCGGGTCGAGGAGAGACCCGAAAGAACCTCATACGGAGATTGGTAGCTGGGGAAGGGGAAGGGCGGAGAACGCTAGAGGTGGACTTCTCGAGTGTGCCTGAGACGTCCGAAGCTGGGAGATACCTGAATGAGTCGGCTGCCGGGTTTGTGCAGGGCGGCCGATCGGACTGGTTTGCGTTGTGGGAGATGGCGGAGCGCACGCAGTGCTTCATGCTCATTGTCGGGCCGCGTGTGTCAGGAGGGGCTTCGCGCTTGCTGTGGCTTCCTCGGGTGGACACGTTCTCTCGACCTCCTACTCGCAGGTTCAGGCTTTACCACTATCCGGGAGGGAGGTTGCAGGGCGTTGGCGGTCTACAACTACAGGCTGGACAGCTATCCGAGGTGGAGCTACCTATTTTGTCTTTTTCGTGCAACACCGAAGCCGTTTGGAATGCGCTGACGTACCAAGATGTCCTCAACCATGGGGCTGCCCTCCGAAGTGTTGATCCGGATAGCGTTGAGCCGTCGGAAGAGATCATCACACTGGAGCAGACGGATGAGCCGGTGGATAGCGGAGAGGGAGGGCAGACACTGACCGCGACTGATGAGCTTCCGGACGTCCCGAATCAGGTTCCCGGTGATCCGGATAACCCGGATGCTGTGGCGAGGGCCGAAGCTGAGGTTCGTACTGGGGCAGCGATGAGTCTGCAGTGTGAGCTGGAGACGATCGGCGACCCGACAATACTTCCTGGGGATATGGTGGCTTTGTCCGGGTTGGGGAGGCGGTTCGATAACCAGGTATACCGGGTGGATGCCGTCACACACTCGATAGGGATGGGAGGGTTTACGACGAATCTGCGGCTCCAATCGAATGTGGATGCTGCTCGATCCGAAGGTACGAGGCAGCCAACCGGTCGTGCCAATACAACCGATGTGGAGGATAGTCCTGCGTACACCGCATCCGTGCATCGGAGTCAGGCGGAACGAGCGAGGGCGGAGCTTCGAGGGGGTGGTTGATGGCTATCACGGCCGAAGAGATTTTGGACAACATCGTCCGATACGGGATTGAGTTCTATCGTATCTACCCAGGGCTTTACCGGGGCATCGTGACGGCCAACGACGACCCGCAATCGCGTGGGAGGATTCAGGCACACGTTCCGTCTATGCAGGAGCAGCCTCCGGACATCTGGATCAAGGCGGCGGTACTAGGAGCTGGAGACGGTCGCGGTATTTTTTGGCCACCGGAGGTAGGAGATCCGGTGTACGTGTCGTTCGCACAGGGGCAGCCCGGACGCCCGGAGTGCTATATCGGCGGTTGGTGGGGTCAGCGCGACGGGACGTCGGACGTGCCTGAGGGCCTTGGTTACTCGGGGGACTATCCAGACATCCGCGGGATGGTTACCCGGTTGGGTCACAAGCTCGTGTTCAGCGATGCAGATGGGGATGAGCGCGTAGAGATCATCTGGAACAAGCCGAACTCGGATGATGAGGCCCGCACCGACCGGTCGAAGACAGCGGCGCCCGGAGAGGTCGCGCAGGGAGGTGGTAGTGCCTCGATCAAGTTCACTGCTGACGGGTCGATGGAGATTACTGACAGCGCGAATCCTGCCCAGACGATCAAGACAAATGCGACCGATGGGACAATCGAGGTCGCCGACAAGAACGGGAACAAGGTGGTTCTCAGCGCAGCAGGAGCGCGTGTCGAGGCTGCTTCGATCGATCTCGGTGGGAGCGAGACATCGCCATCAACAGAGCCGGGTGTGTTGGGAACAAAGTGGTACACCTGGGCTGTCTCGCACACGCACGCGACTCCGGTAGGGCCGTCTGGAGTTGCAACGCCGCCGCCTGACCCTTCGATCCTCTCCCAGATCGTGAGGATGAAGTGAGCCTCGACGTAAACAAGCTCTACAACGGGTTTGTGACGTGGTTTGAGACGCCGCAGAGCGTGATCACTTACGCTCAGGCGGAAGCGAAGATGGCGAGTGTCTACCACGTCTACGCGCAAGACGCGGAGGATGTGTCGGGGGAGAGGCTGGAGAACGCTTCGGAACGTCCGTTTAGAGATCAGCTCGCGTTTCAGCGCAGCCAGACCGCTCGACAGTTCGCCGATCAGCTCGATGCTGCCTTTGTTGCCTACTGGCAGGACTTGACGTTTCCTACTTTGGTGGTGCCTCCGGCAGATCCGCCGTGTCCGAATGTTGGGGGCACGGGCGAGTTTTCTGTTGAGACCGCAGCCGTGGTGTCGGAGGTGTCTCCGCGGGCGATGTACGATGCGGTACTACCGGTCTTGACCACCTCGGACGAGCCGGCGCGGTTGAAGGCGCGGAAGCTGGCAGACGCGATGGACCGAGTAACGAAGAGCGCTGTGACGGTGCTCATCACTGGGGAGGACACGACGACGCCCACCCCGGTTGCAATAACCAACACGTGCACGGTGTTCTGATGGCTACTCCGGTTATTTACAAGGGGATCAAGTATCCGTTTCAGAAGAGTGGTACAGGGTTGCCTGCAGCAGCGACGGATGACGACGTCATCAAAGATTCGCTCACGCAGCTAATCATGACGACGAACGGTGAGCGCGTGATGCGCCCCGATGTCGGCACCAACGCCAAGGCGTTTGTATTCGAGAACAACGATGTCGTCCTCGGCAATCTTATCCGGGCAGAGGTTCAGGCTGTGATCGGAAAGTACGAGCCTCGGGTTCAGCTGGTCGATGTGCGGGTCGAGCAGCGGCGTTCGGAAGTCATTCTGACGATCAGCTACATAGTGTTGTCCACGAGAAAGCCGGGGTCGGCTGCAATGGCGATTCCTGCGTTGTGAGAGGGTGGTTATGGTGGAGCTTGCACTAGGGTCCCTGAACCGTGCCCGGTATGCTGGGCTGGATTTCGATACCCACAATGATGACCTGTTGGCCCAGCTACAGGTGAAGTACGCTTCCGACTTCAACGATTTCTCCGTGTCTAGCCTCGGGATCATGTTGTTGGACCTGACGGCTTACGGGTTGGATACGATGAGTTTCTATCTGGATCGGCGGGCGACCGACACCTACCTCGCCACCGCCCGCACACGAGCCAGCGTGTCCCGCACGAGTAGGCAGCTCGGGTACAAGATGGGCGGAGCTGTTGCGTCATCGGTCGACTTACACGTCACGGTTCGGGAAGTGTTTGCGTTCGATGTGACGGTTCCAGCCAGGTTCCAGTTCGATGGGCCGGACGGGCTGATTTTCGAGTGCGCGGAGGATGTTGTTTTCACCCCCGCTGAGCAGGGGATTGCCAACCACAAAGTCATCCCGGCATACGAGGGAGAGACGATACAGGAGAGTTTTGTATCGGATGGGACCTCTGCCCAGGTGTTCGAGCTTCGGCGCATTCCGGAGGACGAGTTCGTTGTTCAGGGCACTGTGGAGGTGACTGTTGATGGGGCGGTGTGGGACGAGTCCGACTTACTCGAGTATGGTGCAACGGACCAGTTCGAGGCAGGGTACAACGACGATCCGTCCACTATTCGATTTGGAGATGGAATCGCCGGGAATATCCCGACGGCCGGGGCGTCGATAAACGTCACGTACGTTGCTTCCAGAGGTAAGTCGGGGCTGGTCTCTTCGGGCACGATTGACGAGGAAACGACCCCACTGGTTGTGGCGTTCACAGAGATTCCTCTCACGATTACCAACCCGGAGGGGTCTTCAGGTGGGGATGATCGCGAGACGCTTGCCAGCGCGAAGGCGTTCGCACCCAAGGTTTGGAAATCGGCTGGGAAGGCGATCACTGGCGAGGACTACGACGGTCTGGCGGGATCATACGCGGACCCACTGTTCGGGCGTGTAGCTGTGGCGAAAGCGATCTCTTCCAGATCGGCCGGAGGGGACCTGACGGTTCAGAACTACATGACGAATATTCTGAACCAGGTCGATGCTCTGAATTCGTCGCTCACAATATCGACGGGTAACATAGGTGATGCTCTTGATATCGCCAGAACGGCTCTGACTGACCTTTCCTCGGCTATTGGGGACATCGCTTCTGAGCTGGCTTCGATTGAGTCGGAGGCCACCACTGCCAGGGCGTCCGCACGGGCAATAAAGAACAGCACGGGGGAGATTTCTACGGACGCTTCCGATATCAAGGGGCACGTTTCGAGTGGTATTGCTCTGGTGAACGCTTCGAGTGCCGACCCTACCGAGAAGAGTAATATCAATGCCCAGTTCAACCTGATCGATGCGGAGGCGGATGCTATCACCTCCGCGGCGGCGAGTGTGGAGGCCTCGGCCAATGCCATCGTCAGCGATGCCAACTCGATCCGCACTTCGACGGAGGAGACCGGGACCGATCTTGTCACCTCCGGTACCTACCTGAACGATGCGACCCAGCAAGGGGTCACCCTCGTGGCCCAGGTGGCCATTATCCAGACAGAATCGGACGCTATTGACACTGCGAATGCGGACCTCGTGACTGTGGTGGAAACTTCCAGGGACGGGATCAACGCTCACCTGGATCGCGTGCTCGCTTCCGACTGCAAGGCGAACCTTGTAACAGTGGCAATTCTGGCTCGGGATGCGGGTGGGTTCTACACGGCGCCATCGACTGGTCTCATCGATTCTCTTCAAACGGACTTGGACGCTCGTAAGGAGGTGACCCAGTCGGTAGCTGTCACGTCAGGGGAGAATTCACTCGTTCGACCTGTGATTACCGTGCGTGTGGGGATCTTCAAGAACTACTCCACGGCAGCCATAAAGACGGCAGTGGAAGCGGCGGTGCAGGGCGTCCTTCGCGGCCGAGCGGTGGGGGTGTCGCTTTACGAGTCTGATCTGGACGACGTGATTCTCGCGATTGACGGGGTAGCCTTCGTCAACGCCCGTATTTCTGGCCACTTGGATACGGACGGTACTACGACACTCACCTCGAAGCTGGATGCGAGCGGTAACCTAATCATCGAGGAGAGCGAAGTCATTACGTTGGGCACGATCACTGTGAACCCCGAGGTCTATACCACATAGGCGCTGTATTCATTGAGATTTTACACCGGACGCGGTGGCGGGATCGGCGTGCTGGGTGGTACACTGAGCCAAGTTTGACACTTTGGCGGGGGAAGGGAGACACCCATGACGCGCACCGCGGTTAGACAGGAAGAGCAGGTCCAGCCTTCCGAAACTTACGATGATTCGATTGCGCCGTCGTTGGCGAATTATGAGACGAACACCTCGCACGCCGAGGACGACTTCAACAACCTGCGATCGGCCGTTCACAACCTGTTGAAGGTGCGGACTGGGAACTGGTACGACGACATCACGATTCCGACCACGTTTGTGTCGGAGTCCCCGACAAGACGTGGCGTGGATAGCCTGGGTCAGGACCTTTGGGACGTTCAGCGACAACGAATCCTGAAGCGTCGAGCGGTCGTTGGTGCGGACGTCGGCCCGATCGCCGTCAATGCCCAGCACGTTGTTTTGACGGCTGCGGGGGAGCTTCCGGGGAACACTACGGCGGCAGTTGGTGCTGTGCAGACGCTCGGTACCATTGTGGCGTATGAGGCTAGCTTCGATACTGCGACGCTGACCGAGGTTGCGGGTGGTGACACTCTCACTCCGAAGAACCTCTGCCTGATCGTGGACGCAGCCACACGAGATCCGATCACAGACGGCTCTGGGCGTGAGGTGTACGGTCTGCTCCAGAGTGAGAGCAACACGGACGGTCACACCATCAGTACCACCACTCCGAACCGGGTGCAGATTTCATTTGTTGTGGCGAACGCGACGGGCGACGACCTGGAACTCGCAGCGGCTGGTACTATGGATGGTAAGTCCATCGACTACAAGCCGACCGAGCGTTGGGCCTTCGAGGACATTCCTGAGCACGCGTGGCTCGGTGATGACTTCACCGATCAGGGTGCGGCCTCCCAGAACCGGCAGGGTGTCTACGACAACCAGGGAGTCGTTCCCGTCGACCTCACGACCAACGCCATCCTCGATCTGGAGGGAGCTGGGCTTATTTGGCGTATCCGCGACGATCTGGAAGCCAACCTGTTTTCGGTCATCGAGGGATCGGCCGGGGCGACCTCTGAGATCGAGTTCGGCTCTGATGTCGATGTCTTCGACAACGACGCCATCGACAACGACTTCGCCAACCAGTTGCAGGTGGCGACCGGGTCGACCCCTATCCACATCGGTGTAACCGCCGGCCACGTCGAGACCACGGGCTCCGACGATTTGCATCTCCAGGCGGCTGCCGAGATGTTCCTGGATGACGTGAACCAGACCGGCTCGACGTGGGCGCAGACTGACGGTATCAAGCTCTCCGAAACCACGGCTGAGTGGGATGCCTTCGAGGCAGAGTTTGGGGAGGTCTCCCTCCTCAACGCCATCGTTCAGGCGTCTGAAGGCGTGACCCGTTGCAAGGCTGTGGCTGAGGTTTCTCAGAACATCCCTGCAGACATCCTGATCGAAGGGCCAAGTGGTCCCGGAACGGCCAACATTACAGCCGATCTTTGCGACTACCGGGCGCTGACGTTCACGAGCGACGTGGATGTTTTCATCAACGGTCTCCTCCAGCGTAACGGCGCGGACGCCGCGGCTAACCACGATGTTTACCCCAGTGCTGTTGCGGCGGAGCGTCAGTACGGCTGTTTCTACGCGGAGTATCCACTCCGCTACCGCGGGGGTACCCGTCCGGACGTGATCACGATGCTCACGTGGGGCGATCCCGTTCCGTAGCAGTTTTTGAATTCCCTACCTATGACGGATGAAAGTGAGGACGTGGATGAATGTGAACAAGTCGATGCTGAAAGTTGACCTGGCAAAATCGCTAGGTGCTCAGTACTCCAAAATGGCCTCCGTGGCGGAGAAAGATCGTCTCCGCCAGGAGGGGGCTGTCGACGCTCTCAAGGAAGCCGCCAAAGCCGTTGGGGACCTTGGGTTGAAGCTCGACCGGGCTTTCAAGGACGGGGAGTTGACGGCGGAGATGCTGAAGGACCCGAAGCAGGTCGAAATCTTCATCAAAAAGTGGAATCGGAGGGCTGTCGGAGCGATTGATAACTTAGCAACGGCAGCCGGAATCGCGATTCAAGTTGCTGCGGGACGAATGAAAGGTCTCCAGCAGGCGGAGGCTGTGGTCCAGAAGTCGGCGGAAGAGGAGCTTGCGAAGCTGCGCGAGCTGCAGCGGCAGATCGAGTCAGGCGAGCTGAAGGTTGAGGATGTGCAGGATCGTGAGGCTCCTCTCCCGTTGAAATACCAGCGCGAGGATGAGGGGGTGGCTGAGGTTGAGGTTGAGAAGGTTTCCAAAGCAAAGCGCGCGAAACCGAGAAAAGGGAGCAGCAAGAAGGGTAAGTAGTGCAGGATGGGACGTACTCCGCAGGCCTTTGACGGTCCTCTTTATGAAGAGGATTCGGTCCACATCTACGATCCGAATGATGAATCACGCTACGCTATATTGAGACGGAGCGCGGGGAACTTCTCGATTTCTGTGTATGGGCCTGATGCTCAGGCCCTTTATTTGAATTGCAAGAAGGGTGTCTACCAGCTCGGCGGAACCTCAGCCAGTGAGTTCTTCCGTGTCACGGACAGCGGTGACGGCCTCATCTTCGAGGCTCTCGCAAGTAATCTCACGCGGATCAACCATACCCTCGAGTTGTTGTCAGACGCACCGGACCCTTCAACCCCGGGTCAGGCTAAGTACAGCGGCAGTGCTTTCCGAATGCGTGACTCGCTTGGTGTGTTCAACCCTCGCGAAGGCGTGATGACGGATGAGCAGCACCGTCAAATAGACCAGCTCACCCATGAAATAGACGAGACCTCATATTACGAGCCGACGTATTCTGGTTGGCGGTTGGTGCAGGAAGGATGGTGGACGAACGCCTCGAAGACGACCCCTATTCGAGTGATCGACTACACATATACGGGTTCTAGGATCACCACTGAGGAGCGAAAGCAGTATGATGGGCTAGGTGTTTTAGTGGAGACGATGACGGGTACTTACACATATTCTGGATCGCGGATTGACAATGTGGATTGGGTGAGAACGTAGCATGCCTGTGAATCAAGTCATAGTCGACCCTAGTGATACCTGGGTTGCTGTCGGTCAACACGAGTATGATCGCGGCCTTGGTGGCATTTTGATCCCGCCCCATGGTACGAGCTTCCCGATCTCCCCTCAGGCGGACGAGTATTTTTGGAGGGATGATCAGGCAAAGCTCTACAAGCGGAATTCCGCCAACACGGCGTGGGAAGCTCAAGGTGGAGGCGCGGACGTCGTAGGTCCTGCTTCTTCTACGGACAACTCTATCGCTCGGTGGGATGGTGCGACAGGGAAGCTCCTTCAGAACTCGGGGGTGCACCTAGGGGACGACGCGCGCATCAACAAGATCATGCACAACACCCCCGCAATATCAGATCCAGGGGGTTCTCCGTACCCAGGGGATCAGTATTTCAATCTGACGTTGCAAGAGCAGATGCGGTACGACAGCGTTCGGGCGAAGTGGCTCTCCGTGGGTACCCTGGCCATTCAGGCTGGTCGGTATGTAAGTACCGGTGCTGGTATACCTTACCGTGCTGTCGGGTACGTGCAGTTCTCCACTACAGCCGGCATCCCGGTTCCGAAGTCAACGATCGTGTACCTCGCAATCCAGACGGAGAACGTCGTCTCCTCGACTTTGGAGGTCTATCAGGGGGTGTCTTTAGTCGGGTCTCTCGCGCACACTGGGAACTTCACTGAGGACGTCTCCGCTGATATCGATCTTGCCGCTGGCCATCTTGGTTTTGCTAATGCTGCTGGTGGGGCTGCTGTCACGAATGGCCAGATCTTGGCTGTGCTGAAGCGGAGGGCGTAGTCATGGTCGACACGATTGTGGCCAGGAATCAAACTGGCAGTCCAGTCCCGTTGTACGAGATCGGTGTAGTGATTCCGGCAAGTGGGGAGGCTGTTCTTACTGACTACGCACCGTTCTATCAGATCCTTTGCGATCCAGAGCTAGGGGCGGCTGTTGATGGCGGGAGCGTACTTCTCACGATTGATGGGGTCGACTTGGACGCCGAGGGTTCGTCGGTTGCAGCAAATGGTCCGCCAGTACAGGGGGTGCTCGCTCACAGCGATCTTGCGGATGTAGGTTTGGATGATCGGCATCAGACGATTGCGCAGAAGGCCGCTCTGGATGCGAACATAGCACTCAGTGGTGAAAACCCTGTTGTTGACCAAGCGTCCCTCGACGCGGCCATTGAGGGGATTACGTGGGAGCTGCCGGTAATCAGCGCGAGTGTCTTGGAGCCTCCCGAGTCGCCAGAAGTTGAGGATCGCTATCTGATTTTGGGGACTGGTAGTGGTGATTGGGTCGGTCACGACGGTGAGATAGTGGAGTGGTCCGGAAGCGTGTGGGAGTTTACGGCTCCGGCAGATGGTACAGTCGTTCCTGTCCAGGACGAGGACATCGAGTATCGCCAGGTAGCGCCAGAAGCCCCGTGGAAGTGGGCTCCGCGCCCAGGCGGTACAGCTGTTCACGGGAACAACAAGCATTCGCCAAACATGCTCACCGTTGGCGGTAATCGTACGGACGCAAATTTGAATGCTTTGACAGGTGGTGGAGAAACTGGTCTACATACCCATCCTCCCACCCTCCCCTCTGGTGCGAAGATCGTGTCTAGTGTGGACATGCCAGTCGGTTCCTCCCTTTTGGTTGTTCCGATCAATCCAGTTTATCCCACGCCATGGAGAACGGCTGTCCGGTGTTGCATCGACCCATCCCTCTACGGAATTCCTGGGTTTACGGCCGTCTACAACTTTGTGGTAGCGGCGCACTTGTCAACTGCCGGGGTTGTCGAACTCCGCTTATTCGATGTGACTCATAGGGTGGTTGTCGGCGATGTTCTCTCCTCCTCTGGTGCTGGAGTTGGTTACGTGACGCTCGCCGATTCGGACCGCCCGATCTCCGATTTTCAGGTTGGGCGGGCTATCATTGACCTTCAGGTGAGGCAACTTGCTGCAGGCCGTTACACGGTCCACAGCGGCCATATCGAGTTTGTACGGGAGAAGACGTGATGGCGACCACATACAAGTACAGGTTGTGGTGCGAAGACGAGTCAGCGTGGGTAACTTGGCTGATCGCCGAAGGTGAGCCGACACCGACGACCTGCCCCAAAAATACGGCACACACGATCGATACCACCAAGACATGTATTGTCGAGGTCTACAGCGATCAGCCAGTTTTCGACACGTCGGGGCATATGAAGATTCGGCCAGAGAAGCCGACTGAGCCGCGCGCGAACATCATCTCTCCAAATTTCTGCGACCCGTTGACATGGCACACCAAGTCAGTGCGGGTTGAGGGGGAGGAGCTGGAGGCCAACCACGACCGAACGCGATTTTTTGCACAGCATCATCGCTGGGTCGATCTCAACCACGGGAGAGTGTCCGACGAGGACTCGATCAGCTCCGGCAAGTTACCCGTCATTTACGTCGACGACGAGGTACAGACGGAGGTATCTCCGTTCACTTGCTTGGACTCTCTCCCCAACGGTAACTGGCCAGGGGATTACGTTGTGCACCACGAGCATGGCATTGTCGAGTTCAATGAAGCTGTTCCTGAAGGGGCTGTTGTCACAGCGGATTATTCGTACGTTACCACGTCGGAATGGATCATGGCGCCTAATGAGGGGACGATTCTATCTATGGTGGGATCTGAGGTGCAGTTTTCAGAGAATGTCGTGCTGATGGACACGATCCGCTTTTCGGTCTGGGGGATTGCAGACTACTTTCTCCCGCCAGAGATGATCGGGAATGAGGAGGGTCAGATACCGTCTGGGACGAAGATCCAGCTTGAGGACAAGGTCTACAAGACCATGGGGGATTTTATCAACGAAGCAAACGGTGCGTATCCGACGATCCCACAGATAGGCGGCCCTGTTCGTGGCACTTCCAGTCCGATTCTCGAGATCCCGTGGGTGTATCGGACGGCGATCAATCTTTACCACTCCAAAGGGATGGAGGTACGAGTGTCCCTCGAGCACGACATTCCATGTCGAGGAGATATGGGGACCATCGCCTTTTACTGTGTGTCCCTAGCAGAGGGGAGCTGACCATGGGCAGGCCCATCGAGGTGGCCGTTCGTTTGTGCCCTGTCTGTTACGGCCATTACGGTTTGTGTGGGTGTGATGGGCGGACACGTGAAGTGGGGTGGGTGCAGGGACGGGACAGCCTCACTTGGGTGGAAGCTCGCGAGGCGGTCAGGGCGTTGGTCCAACGGTTGGCAAGACAGGACGGGGAAACTCCCAAGGCGTGGTCCGGTCGGGTACTCGACACTCTAGGTCTCACTGAGAAATTGTTGAGGGGGAGCGGTTGACATGTCGTATGACGTCACAGTCGGCTTTTCCAGTCAGAAGACGTTTGTGTCGTGGCTGATCCGGGTCTTTACTGGTTCTCGGTGGGCGCATTCTTGGATCGAGTACAGGTCCGGGCTTTGGGGTGGTCGGTGGATAGCGCATTCGACGGGGGCGGGGGTGCAGAAGGTCCCGGCCGAACAGCTAAAGGCGGTGTGGTCGTCCTGGGTGGGATACTCGTGCGAGATCGACCTCACCCCCGGAATCCGCACGAACAGGTCCTATGTTGGCACAGGGTACGACTTTGTGAGCCTTGGTGGTCACATTCTACGCTTGATGACCTGGTGGCTTCTCGGTCGCCGGATTCTTAATCCGAGTCGGGACGCTAGTAAAGTTACGTGCTCGGAGTTTGTAGCTCGCATTCTGAAGGGTGCCGGAGTGCCTGGGACCGAAGAGTGGGACCCCGAGACTATGGACTCTGGGGCATTGCAGTCGTTCTGCGAGACCTCTCCGTATTTCACAAAGGTGCAGGGATGATTCTCGTCGTTTCAGACCTTCATATTGGGCGCAATCGTCACGAGGGGTGGAAACGGGCGTTCGCGCTGATGGAGGGGCGTGAGTGGTCTAAGATCTTCGTCCTCGGCGATCTGTTCGACCTTTGGCAGCGCCCTGAGGTCACGATGGTGGACTCAACGCTTGCTACACTCTCACGGCTAGACGCGAATGTGGTGTACACGGTCGGCAATCACGACGAAGAGGTAGTCAAGGAGATCAACCATTGGGACCACAAGATTGAAGTGTGCCCGCACCACACCGAGGAGATTGCAGGCCTTAGGTTCCGGTTCTTGCACGGGCACTCCGTCGATCGCTTCTACACGTGCCATCGGACGCTGTCGCGGGTGATCACTCGATTCGAGGCAGTCGTGTACTCTCTGTTTGGTTGGGACATCCAGGAGGCGGCTCGACGCTTGGCGGGCAAGGTGATAGCGCGCGCTCGTATGGGTCTCCACAGGCGGCTTGTTCGGGCGAATTGGGATGTGGACGTTTTGCTTGCGGGGCATACGCACTTGCCTGGGATGTCGACTATTGAAGGCGTGCTGTTGGTGAACGCAGGGGATTGGGTTCACCACCAAACGTATGTAACCATCGAGGAAAGTACTGGTAGATGCGAGGTACTTGAGTTTGAGACGGACCAGAAGTGACCACGTCGTGGTGTGAGGAGGGTTCTGTGCCGGCTCTGGGATTGTGTGAATAGTCTGCGCGTGCGGTGCTGTGGGAGCAGACATGAGTGGCCGGATAGCCGGGACAGAGCAAGGAGGGTGCACCCATGGCGAGGAAGCGTTCGTCGTCTCCGGATCTCAAGTTGGACGTCGAGGATGTCGATCTAGATAGGCGATGGAGGTTGACTGTGACGCCACCCAAGGGTTCTGATTTGCGTGTCCCGGACGCGGAGTCATTCGCTGCCCACGAAGGGACGCCGGTCGTCAACAGGCAAGAGTTGGCTTGGGATGAGATCGCTCAAATGTCGAAGCACTTACGGAGGCTCGTCCGAGCGACAAACAACCAGGCCAAGTACGTTGAGAAGATTCCGGACCTCCAAGAGGATGTACAGGCCTCGAAAAAGTCGGCGGACAGAGCACTCCAGAAGGTCGATATTCTCGACACGAAGGTGACCACGGAGATGAAGGGGCTCGATCGTCGCGTTGAGAAGGTGGAAGAGCGTGGACACGACTGCGCCCAGGTAGCGGTTATAGCGGACCTCCGGGATGCCAGCCTTGAGACTCGACGTAAGGTCGAGACGAGCGTGGTTGAGGGTATCAAGACTCGGGAGCGTCTGAACACTGCTCAGGATGATTTGGTAGCTGTCGACAAAGAGGTGAAGAGGTTTTCTAACGCTCGTCGCAGCTTCGTCATGGGGTTGATCGGCCTCATCATTTTCGGACTCTCGTCGGTTGGGTCCCTAATTTGGTTTCTGTCGGCGTTGGACACCCAGGTGGCGACTGAGCAACGCGAGCGCCGGGATAGCTATGCTCGCCTCGAGATGCAGCTGGGGAAGATGAGCAAGACAGCGAATACGGCCCCAGTGCAACGCGAGATTCGGACGCTCACCAAAGCCGTTCAGAAGGCCAACGGTCACGAGACCACGGAAGAGTTCTGTTCTGGGCTTTCGGACCGCACTGTCAAGTCCATCAAGCGCATGGTGCCTGAGAGCGAGTGGCCTCGCTGCCGACGGTTTGGGCTAGAGCCCGTCCGACACCGCAAATGAGCTTTCCTATTTTTGAGATCCCATCAGGGTCGATTGATGGGGTAAACCGCATTTTCTACGTGAGTACGGACTACCGGCCTGGTACGACGCAGGTGTGGCTCAACGGGCTGATGCAGGGCCGACACGGGCAGGACGGTTGGAAGGAGATGGGCGGAAAGAAGCTGCAGCTCCACGAGGCTCCTCGCCTCGGCGACGTCCTTCAAGTCAACTACACGCCGATCGCGTAGACACGTCCATCAAACTTGAGGTATAAGGGGGCATGCCGCTTCCCCACTTCGAGGTCCCATCGGGCGCTATCGACGGGGTCAACCGGGTGTTTACCGTGTCGCAGCCGTATCGGCCCGGCACGACGGCAGTATTTCTGAACGGGCTCCTTCTCCGAGCGGACTACCCGGACGGGTGGGACGAGACTGATCCCTCGACGGGCGAGGTTACTCTGAAAGAGCCTCCACGGGTCACGAAGATCACGCCCGATGTGGTGCAGGTGTTCTATATTGACCTTTCGCCCGACGTTTTGGACGCGGCGATTGTCTGCCGCTTGACGGGGCACCTACGCGACGTTGACGGGCTGGAAGGGTACCTGGTTGTCCAGACCCATCTTCGAGGCTCTGTGGGTGCCTCAGAGGGCATTGAGGGGTTTTTGAGGACCGAGCAGGGGCTCCGCGCTGAACTCCAGGCCGAAGGTACACTGCATGGAAGCCTGGCGGAGGTGTGTTGATGTGTGAGAGGGTACGATAATGTCAGGCACTACGAGTATCTTGGGACCCGAGAACGAGATCGAAATCTACCGAGGTGCGTCCAAGACTTTCGAGTTGGAAGTGGTTGATGGTGAAGAGGAGGAAGTGGACCTGACGGGGGCTCGGGTCATTCTCTCTGTGAAGTGCGCCTTGGCAGACCCTTCTCCGCTGATTCAGAAGGACAGTGATGCGGGAGCGACGCAGGTGGACATCACGCATCCGAAGGAGGGGAAGGCTGAGATCAAGTTCGTTCCCTCGGATACACGCGCCATGGATGCTGGGGAGTACATCTTCGATGTGTGGGTGGTGCTTGCAAGCGGTACTCGCAGCCCAGTCATTCTGCCCTCGCCGTTCAAGGTGGTCGCTGGCGTCACGGTGTTGACCTAGAGCGTCCAATGGACGCAGCATGAGGGTCATGATGAAGTGGACGCACTGGATTCTGTACTTTGTAGCACTTCCCTGGAATTTGCTGGTGGCGTGGCCAGCAGTACTTCTTATCCGCCTGTTCTGGGGTGAGGACCTTCGCTGGGAAACTCCCCCTCCTTACGATCGCAAACGAGGGGGTGGGGGCGGCCCGTGCCTCACCTGTCGAATTCGGGCTGGGTCTTTTCCAGTTACGTCTGGTACGTGGCCCAAGGGGTGGTATCTGTATCGAGACGGGGACAAGGTGTACGCCTGGGGAGGAACGACTCTCGGTCACGGGATCTTCTACGGCCCTAAAGGGCGAAAAGGGCTAGCTGAGTGGACGCGGATTCAGGCACATGAACATGTACACGTTGAACAGGCCGAAGTGGCTATGCTGCGGTCGTTCATTACCGGGCTAGCGGCTGGCGCACCTTTGTGGGCTTTCGGGCACTCGGGTCCTGGCGTGGCTGTGTTTTTGGTGATCTGGACCTGCGGGTATCTGATGATGGGTATTTCAGGGTGGCTGACGGCGGTGCTGCGCGGGGAGGAGGCGTATTGGGGGTCATCCCACGAGGAGAGCGCCCGGGCGCAGGATGATCGACTCGCGGGGAGGAAGTGATGGCGAACACGCCTCGAATGAATTGGCCCTTCCCGAACGAAAACCAGGACCCTTGGTACATCGCGCTTGAAAACTTCGCTAAGGCTCTCGATACGTCGGGTTACGCTGCGCGCGAAGACCGCCACCTCATTCTGGTTGGCGGGGGGACCATTACGTGGGACGCAGTGGGGTCGACGCTCCAATGGACAGCTCCTCTTCAGATCGTTTCCCCGATTACCGGGTTCTTGCTCGATATTCCGGCGAATACTATCACGATTGAGGATGGGCAGGTGTTCTACGGAACGCTTGTTCGTGCCCCGACCAGGAACCTCGAGATTGCGGTTGCTGTTGCGAATCAGGTTCCGAACACGGATGAAGACATTCTGCTCGCGGTGCGTGTCGGGAATGATCTGCACTGGCGAGGTGGCGCGTCGATGGGGGGTGGTGGGGCCGGTACGGGTACTGTCTTTGCGGATGGCGCATCGGATTACTCCTATGTTCAGGCGGCTAGTCCCATCGAGGAGGTTGTTGGGCAGCTGACATTTGATGGTGCGGTTGTCACGTCTGGGCTGAAGGCGGTTTTCCGGGCCACCTTGCGGGTCACGCTGGTTGCGGCCGGTACGTCCTATGTTCGCTTGTATGACTTGGGTCCCCCGGGGGCTCCGATACCCCCTCGCCTGGTCACGAGTTTGAGCACGACTTCGGATGGCCAGCAGTACTTGGAGACCGATCTGACTGTCGTGTCAGCGGCCCCCGCGAGCGGCGAGATACTCGACGTCGCTCGGATGTACGAGATCGTAGTCGAACAGAGTGCGACGACAGGTGACTCTGTGTATCTCGGTTCGGCCGGGATCAACGTTGAGGGTGTCTGATGGTGGCGGTTGTCTGTTTCGGAGGTTGCTATGGCTAATGACATCTTCGTGCGGAACTGCCGCACTCCCGATAGGACGACCTCACAGTCCTGGGGAGAGGTGTGGGACCTTCGTGAGATGCTGTTGGTCGGGGGTTATACGGAGAACTCCAATGACGGGGACGCGGCGTGGACTGGGTCGGCTCTCGTGTCCGCACCTGTTGACTGTGCTGTCGACGCCGGTAACCCGAGGCAGATTACCTCTCCATCTGGCCCTTTTACGCAGGCCATGGTGGATGACAATCACATAATCGGATTGTTGGCTTCCAACGACCAGAACAGGATATTGGCCCGCATCGAGGAGTACGTCGATGCCAATACGATCAAGATAGATCGGATGTCGTGGAATGACGTTGTGGGCTGGGCAACAGAGTTCGGGATCACGGCCCGAGTGTCAAGGTGCCAGAATCAGTTTTTGTCCAGCGGGGCGTGGGTGCTGATGGACGCTCCTGGTGGATCAAACATGCAGGTCCGCATTGTTGCGGTGAACAGCCAGTACTACAACATCTACGTACGTCCGAATGGCCAAGGCGCCGATCCCACAGAGACCACCGCGGTGACGATCTACGGTTGGTACGCCTGGGAGAATTCCTACAACATGGCTGTCAAGGATCAGCACCTGTTGTTTTGGAAGATGTACAACTACAATGGGACTAGGTACGGTCGCGTCTTCGGGTTCTGCGATCTTGATCTGGCTACCGGCGATCCCAATCCTGGGCTTCTGTGCGACATCCTTATCAGCACCACACTTCCGTGGCATGGTAGTTACTACATGCTCGATACTGTCCCGGCAGCTGTTACAGTTTATCCGAGCGTTCTGAAACAGTATGGGGGCCAGGACACGGATTATTCGTTGCTCTCTCGGCTCGGGCACCGGCTTGTGAACGGTCAGCCCGGATACGTACAGCTCCACAGTCCGTGGGTGTACGGGGCGAGCTTGACAAACGAGGCATATCGAAGGGGTCGGATTCCAGAGGACATGTTACGGTTCACCTACCAAAATTATGACATTTTGCAGCCGGTTACGGATGATTGGCTGCACCTATATAACGGGTTGGCAGTGCCAAGGCGGCCTGGCGATCCTGTTGTGCACTCGCCAATTTAGGTAGGGGACTCGACAATGGCTGCCGATATATTCGTTCGTAACTGCCGGGAGGTACCCCAGTCAAACAATCAGTCTGGGGCTACGGTATTCAATCTTCGGGAGCTGTTTCTGCTCGCAGGGTATACGGAGAACTCCAATGACGGGGACGCGGCGTGGACTGGGTCGTCGGTGGTGGCTACACCGTCAGACTGCGCCGTAGGTGCCGTTCCTAGACAGATCACCTCTCCATCCGGTCCTTTTACACAGGCTATGGTGGACGACGAGCACGTCATCTCCTTGTTGGCCACGAACAAGCAGAATCGGGTCAAAGCGCGAATCGTTGAGTTCATCGACGCCGATACGATCAAGATCGATTCCATGTCGTGGAATGATGTGGTTGGGTGGGAGACCGAGTCAGGAATACCGGCGAGGGTGACCAGGGCAACAAGCCAGATTGTGGCGAACGGGGCGTGGACTTTGCTAGATGCGCCTGGCGGGTCGAATATGCAAGTTCGTCTCGAGTCCGCGGCTGTGAACTACATGTACGTTCACGTCCGGCCGAACGGGCAGGCTGGGGACCCGCGCGAAATGGGTGGGTATCAGCTCTACGGGACGTACACCTGGCAGGATCACTTCAACATGTCGGCTAAAGATCATGATGTGCTGATCTGGGGCATGCGCAACTATAACGGGACACTCTATTGCCACGTGCTCGGGGTATGCGAGCTGGGTTTGGCCGGGAGTGACCCCGGCCCAGCGATGCTGGTGGGCGGATACATCGAATCGGTGTACGCATGGGAGCTGTCTTACTGGATGTTGGGGGCTACGGGCGTGTCAATGAGCGTCTACCCCGGCATCTGGAAGTATTACGGGGATCAGGATTCGAGTGACTGCTTGACGCGCAACAACCCAAAATACCAGCTTGTGAACGGTAATCCGGGTGTGGTTGGAGCGTACGCTCCGTGGGTTCACGGGCCGGACTGGCCTAACGAGGCTTTCAGGCGTGGGCGGGTTCCTGCAGATTTCCTGCGGTTCACTCACGCAACTCTTGGGGCGTTATCGCCGTTCGATCCAGATGGCGAGTGGATGCACACCTATGGTGGCCTGGCGGTGCCGAGAAACGGGCATGGTGACCCCCGCATTATTCCGCCGATCTGATCGTGGAGGGTGATCGAGGATTAGTGAGGAAATACAATGAACATCTGGGGACGAGATCTTGAGGTCTCATTCAATACAGCAGCTGGCCAAGGTGGTATGGGGAAGATCAACTCCTATATTTTCCATTTGCTTCGGCTCATCGGTTGGACCTGGCTGTGGGAGTGTGATGGAACGGCGGCCGACCCGAATAGGTGTCCCGACGGGAATATGGAGGCAGCTGGTGTGGGATCGTGGACTGCGGTAGGTACTGGCTCTCTCGCGAAGGACACGTCGGAGTTTCATTCCGGTACTCAGAGTCTCGAGATCACAGCTCCGGCGACGAGTGACGGTGCCAGGAGTGCCGCCCTCACGAGCATGGACGACTCGACGGACTATCGTGTGGCCATCTGGGCGTATAACGACAGTGGCGTTGCCTGGGACGTCGAGGTTGACGACGGCAGTGGATCGTTCTCCTCAGTCGGCACCATTCCTGATAACAGTGGGGTGTGGACGCTGTACGAGTTCGCGTTCACTACGCACACGTCCGGTACCAGGTACATCCGGGTCGTAAATGATCTCGGTACTGGCGGCGAGGTCGTCTACGTCGACGGTATCCTGATCTGGCGAAGTTGGTTTGAGCACAATGTCGATCAGGAAGGGACTGATGGGACGCTCACAAACCCGGATGAGTTTTCCAGCACCGGCTATACATTCGTCGCGGGAGACGTTGGTAAGGTAATCGTCGTTCATGACCCTACCAATGTCGGCAACACCGGGTGGTACACGATTGCTAGTGTGGCGGCTGGTGTAGCCACTTTGGAGATGCGATCAACCACTGCGGCATTTACGACTCAGGGCTCTCTTGCGTGGCGCATGCTCGATCCGGCCAATGCTCCTGATGACACCAGCTCGTCCTCCGCCATCGGCGCCGGTTGGATGCTTGAGAGTCCTCATTCCTCAAGCTGGCGGTTGAAATGCCGCTACAACCTGACGTACGGCAGTACCGACAAAGGTGTTTCCTATGCCAGTTCGCCGGTAGATACTGACTTCGACTTTTCAACTGGGAATTTCTATCCGTCAGGTCCATCGACCCAGCGCAGCATGCAGGGGGATTACTACTACACGACGAGCGGTTTTTGGTCGGACACGGCGTTCTGGCGCGGGCCTGCAATCGGTACTGGGTATGGGGTTACGTCGCCGTGCCGAGCCTTTTTGAAAACGGACTCGGACGGGTCGTACGTGGCTTCTGTAGTTTTCGAGCAGGGTGCTGGGTACCACGGCGCGTTCTTGGTCGGGTATACCGGGAACGACTCGTATCATCCTGGCATTCAAGAGTTCCTCCAGCAGATGAGGTGGGAGGATCGAACGAGAGCGGGTGAGATCAATTTTACGACCGATGATGATCGGTATTTCCCCTACGTAGGTATCGGCTTTACCCCTGATGATCTTGCCGTCTGGACCAACCTTGCCCAGGAGGGAATAGGAGCAGGTACCGTCAACCCGTGGGTTCGTTCTCTGGCCTGCGCGAATCAGTTTTCCGGGGACGAGCAGCTACGCCCACTGATCATTGCGCGGGACCCGACCGGGGACGAAGGATTTCCGAGTATTCGTGAGTCGAACATAGGCATTTACCAGGGGCGGTCCACCCTCCCTGACCTGAGTACCTTCGACTCCGATCAATATCTGCACTTCAAGGACGGGTACGTGTGGGAATGGCCTGGAGTAGACGTGCTGTGAGGTGAATGATGGCAGTCGAGATAGAGGGGTTGGAGGTCGATTTCATGGTATGGGGGCAGTTCAGCCGGGACGGAGTGGTAGGGGTCTTGGACGTGGAGTGGTGGTATCCTTATCCTCTTGGTGACTCGACTCAGTACGTGGTGAATAAGGTGTGGGACACGGTGGCAGGAGAATGGGTGCCCTGGGACACAAAAGAGATCGACGACACGGGGAAGGAGTACCCAGGACCGGGGGTATTCGGGGTGGACACGGAAGGGTATCGTGTAGAAACGATCAAGTTCACACGGGTCTGATTTAGCGGGGAGATTTACGGTGCCTAATAGCCTACGCATGAGCTGGCCCTATCCGGCTGAGAATCAGCAGTCGTGGTATGAGGCCTTCCGGTCTTTCGTCGAGGCGATGGACTCCTCCGGATTCGCTTCGCGCGAGGATCGGCATCTCATCCTCTCCGGCGGAAATGTTGTGACTTGGAATGGGTCAACTGGCCTTCTCCAGTGGACGGGGGCGATCAGCATCGTGTCTCCCGTAACTGGATTCCAGGTCCAGATAGATCCGGCGTCGATTACGATCGCGGATGGCCAGGTCATGTACGCTGTACTGACCCGAGCGCCGACTCGGATAGTGACGGTTGCAGTCGTCGCGGCTGGTCAGGTTCCGAACACAGACGAGGCTCTTACGCTCGCCGCTCGCGTTGGAACGCGCTTGTACTGGAGGAACGGCCTACTTCTGGATACGGGGGAATCGGTTACAAACCTTGGTTCCAAGCAGGGAGGTGGGGGTGGTTCGCCACTGCAGGTCGACGATGAGGGCAGCACGCTCGCCACGAACTGTAATCTCCTCGACTTCGTAGGGTCTGGGGTAACGGCAACGGTTACAGCTCCCGACCAAATACAGGTGTCGATCCCTGGTGGAGCTTCCGGTTCGGCCAGTGGGGATCTGTCGGGGACGTATCCGAGCCCGACGGTTGACAAAATTCAAGGGTTGGATGTTTTCGATTTGATCTCCCCGTCGAATGGGGATGTCCTCGCCTGGGACGGCGGGAACTCGCGTTGGGACGCACAGGCACCAGGGACTACTACGGACCGTAGGACGGCTTTCTACGTTGTAGGTAACGCGACGAACGGCGACACCTCCGTCGTGTGCGACTACTTGGACACAGGCGACGGTGCGCAGCTGGCAACTGCTCTGGCTGCTGCAGGGGCGGGTGCTGATGTGTACATACGCCCTGGAACTTATGACTTGGGACAGGTCGGTTCACCGCCGGCTCCGCTAGCGATTCCAGCCGATGTTCGGGTTCGAGGGGCCGGGCGTTCGCACACGAAGATCGTGACGAGGGCGCAGGGAGACCAGGGGGCCTTTACGCTAGGGGCGCGGTCGGTCCTGGAGGACGTAGGCATCAACGTAGCGCTTCCGGTTGGTGCAGGCTCAGGGTCTACTGCCGTCGTGGAGCTTGCTGCGGCTCGGGCTCAGTGCCGACGTGTATCTGTAGACTTCCCGGGCCTGTGGACGATTGCTGAGGCTACACTCACCGTGCTCCGAGCGTGCTTTGAGGCAGGTGTATCGGCAACGACAGCGGGTCAGGACGCACAGTTCGTGGACTGTGAAGCCGGGATGACCAACGCTGTGCCTAAGTTTCTCGATTTGGGCCTTCTGGCAGGGAACGAGATGGTTGTCTTCTCGGTCACGTTTGGTGGGCCTATCCCCATTATCGCAGCGCTCATCAAACGATGTCGGTCTAACGGCGCGGACCGAGGCGGTGTGAGTTACACGCCCACACGCGTAATCGATTCCACCTTCGAGGACTTTCACGAGCTGGGGTTTTTGATCACTGGCTCGGACGCTGTCGGAAGTGAGATTGCTGATTGTTTTTTCCTGTCCACCATAGGGGCGCTGGCGACGGGACGTGGGGTTGTCCTAGACACCGTCACGGCTGTCGGAGTGGTGGACAACTACATCTACAACGACGCTCCCACGGCCGGACAAGAGGCGATCGAGTGCGTCGCGGCAGACTGGAACACCGTCCGCGGTAACCGAGGAGGGTCGTTTGGAACTGTGATGGGGGCCGTGCGATTGGATGCTAGCTCGGACAACAACATCGTGAGCGGTAACAATTTCCAGGGGGCTACGTACACGGACCTTGGGGCGCTCAATGATGTGGCCCATAACAAGTAGGATTTGAGATGCTCTTGCGATCTCGGAGGGTGTGACTATTCCTGGATTTGGGACCGGGCCTTTTGGTAGTGCGGCGTTTGGGCGATTCAACTGGTCAAGGCGCGTGCTCTTCGAGGCGGCACCGGAAATCTACCGGACGGCTGATTTGGAGAACGACGATCTGTTCCGTCGATATGCGGAGGCTCAGGGAGCGTCGTTTGACAACTTGCGCGAGAAGATCGCCGCCTTTGCCGACCTCCGAGATCCACGAGCGGCCCGAACTCGTTACGATGAGACAGCACTCCTTCGATTAGGCCGAGTCGAGGCTGTCAAAGGGGCCGTAGAGCAGCAGGGCGCGCTGGCCTCTGTTTCCGCGAGTGGTGTTTTCGTCACTCGACGGGGGCGGTTCACGTTCGCGGACGTAGGGAAAGAGATCACGGTGGCCGGTTCGACAATAGAGGCGAACAACCGGACCATTATGGTCACCAGCATCAACAGTCCGAAGGAAGTCCTGACTAGTCCGTCATTGGCGACAGATAGCGGTCCACTTCGGTGGGAGCTGAGGCAGGCGGACGCCTCCACCATTGTGGAGACCCGTGTGCAGGTGCTGGCAGGGGACGTCACAGGCATCGCCCCGGGGTGGATTCTGTCTGACGGATTTGCCGATTTTACGGTGCTGGAGAGAAAACAGTTCAAGCCGGAGTCGGAAGAGAGGAAGCTCCTGACCCTCAGGGAGGGACTCGACGGATCGATCAGCGCTACGCTGCGGTTCACTTCGCCCACGCTGGCCCTGACTTCCAAGGACGTCGGACGCCGGCTCACGATTGCGTCTTCGATCAACCCGGACACGAACAATGGGAAGTTCGAGATCGTGGACGTTTTGAGCCCGACCGAGTGCATTCTCGACTCTACCAATTTGGTGATTGAATCAACGGGGGTGCTCGTGTGGGCGCTCCTGCGCGATCCGGAGCTGGTGCTTCAAGGGTCGGCAACTCTTCGGGGGGCGGTTGAGCAGGAGGGGGAGAACGGGGACATCGTATCTGTCGGGCCTCCTTCGGTGTTCGAGTCGGTAACGGCGTCGTTCACGACAGACGACGAGGGTAAGCTTCTCACACTTCACACCCTGAACCCGGCCCTGAGCGCAAACAATGGGACTTACGAAATCCTGGATGTGGTGTCGGAGGTTCAGGTCGAGGTTGACGGTACGCTGGTAGTCGGCACGGATTTCCACTGGCAGGTTCGGGACCCGACCGACGTGGGAGACGAGACACAGGTTGAGGTTCGAGCGTCGAGCCTGCTGCAGTACCTGGCTCAGGATTTCGGGATCGAGGTCGACTACCGCGAGGAAGAGGAGTGGCAGCGACGCTGGGTGGAATCCGTGTCTCGGTGGATCGCGACGAAGGGGCACGAGGACTGCTACAAGTACCTAGCGGAGCTGACGGGGTTCACGGCGGAGGTGGTAGGACTCTACCGCGTGAGCCAGGAACTGTACGCTGCCGTGGCGGCTGCTGGGGCCACCACCTACGATCCTGGAGAGAGTGCGGCAGGACGGTCCGGTACGGACGGAAGTTTGGATTTGGTGGCGCTGCTCGTTCGGTTCTCTTCGCCAACAGCTGCCTTTTGGGGCGGCGATGTGGGGCGCCAAATCGACATCTCGGATTCGTCCGGGGGTACAAACGACGGGCTCTACACCATCAACAAAGTAATAGACGCCTACACCGTCGAGTTCCGATCAGTGGACTCTATGACCGGGACAGCGGACCCGAACAACGGATTACTGACGTGGCGGGTGGTGCGGCTTTACGCAGACCAAGCCCCGTTGCTGCCGTACTACGATGAGGTCCACATGGACCTCATGACCTACCTGAAAACCGCGGCTGTGTTTACTGTGGACAAGTACTGTTGGGAGCAGAACCCGTCTCCGTGGTCCACCCTCCTAGGTCCAGGGTCGAGCGGGGACGGGGTGATTTTCATCACGAGTGCGTCGCCGGCCACGCCGATGCCTGTACCCTCCCCGTACGTAGTTCGGGGACGAGGCGACTTCGAGGTGGTGACAGGGCTGGGGGAGGGCCGTTGGCGGCTTACGGACTCGGACCCGGATACGTTCCTGCTCGACACGGTACCGGAGTTTCCTCTCGTTCACACGGGCACGGATGGGCAGCTCTCCGCACCTCGGAACTTCAATGTGTCGGAGATGCGGTTTTCGGCGGCCGATACAGGGCGGGTACTGATTGTGTCAAACGCTGCGATTCCTACGCAGAACCAGGCGTACGTGATCGCCGCCGTTCCGGCTTTCGGGATGACTCTGATTTTGGCTCCCTCCCACAACACGGTCACAGACCCCAACAATGGTAGCCTGGTGTGGGAGGTTCGAGACCCTGATATGAGCGGGTCGGATGGTTCTCTGACAGCGACACGACGGTTTTCAGCCCCCTCGGCTACGTTTGTTGCGACTGACGAGGGGAAGCGACTTGTCGTTACCGAGAGCCTGTCCGGTAACAACCACACTTACACGATCGAGACGTTCATCGACGCTCAGAATGTGGACCTCGCTCCGTACGACTCCCCAACCGTTCCGGACGCGAACAATGGGAGTCTTGCGTGGGCGATGTTCTCCTATGAGTTTCAGGTGATCGCGACGGAGCCTCCGGTGGTCGGGGCTGCGTCGTTGGAGTACATCTGCCCTGAGCTGATGACCTGCGACTACTGCCGGTCGAACAAGGCTCTGGTCGAGGCGAGCACGCCTTATTTGCTGGAAAATGGGCTGGAGCGGCTCCGGGATCGTTTGGAGCAGGGGACGCCTAAGCACGTCGAGCTGATCGAAAACTACGGGTTCCAGCTGAATGCCAGCTTGAGCCTGACAGCGACTGTGGACTCCCCGTGAGGTAGCGTATGCCGACAGACATTGAGGCAGTGGTAACGGACATCGGGCGGCTTCGCCTTTTGCAGGGGTGGGGACAGACGACTCCCCTCACCTATATCACAGACTTCAAGGTTGGTGAGGGTGGATGGGAGAGCACGCCGGCGGGGCAGGTCCCGCGCGACCCGACCGACCCGGGGCCATCGAACAACCGCGGTCCGACTCTGTCGGATCTCGATTGCATTGCCAACCCGTCGGATTACCCGGCGGACTCCAGGGGCAACTTTACGAAAGCGCTGGCTCCCGGGGATTTTGCCTTCACCGGCAATACCACGATGGAAGTGACGTGCTTTCTTGACTTTGCGGAGTTCAACGACGACGGGAGTGGAAACTTCCCCGAGATGTACGAGATCGGGCTTTTCAACTCGGCTGGGAGCATGGTGGCCTATGGTACCTTCCCAGTCGTGGAGAAGAACCCTGGTGTTCAGCGGACCTTCACTGTGAAGATCAACGCGGACAGGAGCTGACATGCCCACCACCCTTCAACAGTTCGCCGACACTGAGGTCAAGGTACGGTACAAGGAACCGCTGCTGACTGCCGCCCTGGACCAGATGCTGACGGGGATTACTCCCGAGGGCATCCATCGCGGGTTTCGCCTTGGGTCCATCGCTTCGCCAAACGTGACGGTGGAGGCTGATCCGGCGGACAGCGACCACGTGGCAGCCTACACAACGGCGGATGGCTACACACTTCGTATCCGACGCACTGGTGGGAACTTCACCGTCGACCTTTCCTCGCTTCTTGGGGCGGATAAGACATGGGTCCTGGCAATCTTCGCTGAGTACGGAACGGCGATCACCACGTTCGCGGAGATCCGGGCCTATGAGCTTAGCCCCACGGACGAGTTCACCGGAGCTGCGGAGAAAGACGAGCTGGTGGTTCTCGGGACCGTGACTGAGGCGACAGGTGTGCTCACCTCCCAGACCCCCGACTATCGCACGCTCGCTTGGGATCACGTCGGGTCGGACGCTATGCCCTGGGAGCAGATCATCGAGAATGGCAGTTTCGAGGTCGCGGCTGATGCGGCCACGTTTACTGCTTCTGACCGCGGATTCGTTCCGCATTGGGACACTCAGTACATCCCCGCCAACCATACGTGGGCCATCACAGCTACGAACCCTCACACCGGGCGCTATGCCTTGCAGGTGACTGGCACGGGTACGACAGCCCTCAGTTCGATTCCTCCAGATCGGATTGTAGCGGTCCAGCCCGGGCAGTTGGTTCGTGTCTCCTACTGGCTCCGCGGGAACGCATGGGCGGGTGTGGACCCTGCTGGTACGATGGGGGTTCAGCTGAACTTCTACGGCCCGAACCTGAGCTTACTGTCGTTTCAGGTTGTGCAGGACAAGACACTGTCCGGGACGTTCGCGTGGCAGCAGTTCGACGAATACATCGAGGTGCCCTCTGGCGTGGCGTGGATGGTTCCTTCGATTGTCGTTTACGACCCCACTACGCCGGCGACGGGGTCTCTGGTTTTCGATGACGTTCGTGTCTGGGTGGCGAATGGGCCTCCCACGATTCCTTACTCTTCCTTGCAGGACGGGTTGACGAACGGTGGGAAAATTGTTGGCCAGCTCGGGGTGGCTGAGACCAACTTGACGCAGTTCGGTATCACGCAGGACCTCGAGAGCTTTGTGAAGGGCGTCTTGCAGCTTCACAAGTTCGACAACCTGACGACGCCTCCGGTGAACCGGTACCGTTGGAAGCGGTTGGACGATGAGCCGTTTGCGCTTCGGCTGGTGGAGGGGGCGCTTCGGCTGGAGGGAGTGGTAGGGACAGCCGACGAGGCGGAATACGCGCGTCTCGGGGTTGAGGTTGCGGACCCGGCAACGTGCCTCCGAACGAATGTATTGCAAGCGTACTCGAATGCATACGACCAGGTTGCCCGCCGTTATCACCAGGCGGGACTGACCTATGCAGCACTCAGCGAGATCATCAACGCTCGCTGGGATGAATCGGCAGGGGAGTTTGTACTTGACGAAACTAACGAGGACGCGATTCGGTTGTTGCTCCGGAACTTGCAGGACGGGGTATCGGAGTGTTGCAGTCTCGGCGGGCTCGATCACACAGCAGGGTCGTCGTTTCCCAGCTTCACGGATTTTTTGAAGGTTATCTCGGATATCTCGTCACCGTCTCCGAATGTGGGTGTGTACCTTCGAGACGGCATGATCCGATTTACGAACGCGTCGACTTTCTATCGCTCGAATCGGGTTGATCCAGGTTTCGACAACGTGCTGTGTGCTGCCAACACGGTGAAGGCCTGGGCGCACTTTACGATCGGAAATGGCCTGGCCACGATTCTGGAGGCGTACGGGTTTAGCGGCATTACCTACGATCAGTACACCCCGACACTCACGTTTCATCGGGCTATGAGTACCACTACATATGCGCTTGCTATGATCAATGTAGGGTCAACGTCCATAACCTTCCGGCCGATAACTTTGAACTTCTCTGATTTCGACTTCGGGGGTCTCACTCACAATGCTGGAGGCGGGCACGCTCAGACAGACTTCGGGCCGGGTACCGATGTTCGTACGGGGACTGCCATTGTGATAGCTCGACAGAGCTAGGAGGTATCATGATCACGTACGCAGAGGCTCTCTCTGATACGCTTTCTATGGATCTTGAGGTATCCGTGGAAGGGATGGAAATCTCGGTGGTCGGGGGGAAGGTCACACTGGGTGAGGTGGTAGGTACTGTCCCGTCGGCTGCCTGCACTATTGTTAGCGATGACGACTATCCGGTGTCCGTGTTCGGATATGTTGTGCAGGATCGGGAGTCGGGAAAGCTCGATCTCTTGGTGGATGAGGTGGCGGTCGAGCGCGGGGATCGGCGTTATCGATTCAGCGAATCGGGTCCTTACCGGCTTTTGAATCGTCTGTTCCACATGAACGTTCCGGCGGGAGCGACTGACCTGAGTGAAGTCTTGGTCACTGTCTGGAAGATCGTGGCGGAGAAGGTGGAGGACAACTGATGGCACGGCAGATGAAAAAAGTGAGCGACCTTCCAGGGCAGTCTGACTCTACGACGCGCCGCCGGGCACAGCGGTCCCGGAGGTCTGAACGAGCGGCGCGTTTTCGCGAGGTGACCTTTGAGACGCTGACGGCGAAGCAGAAGGACCGGCTTTTGAAGGAGTTGGCGGTTCAGGCTGGGCTGATCGACGACAGCGATGATGAGTAGGAGCAGCTATGAGCGTTAGAATCAGGTACTCGATCGAAGCGTCTGTCTCTTCCACATCCGCGGAGGAGAAGGATCTTGGAAATGTCTCGTACGAGGTCGTGAACGATGATGCAGGGGAAGGCGGGGTCCGGAAGACGCTCCTAGCTGCAGGTGCTACGGACGTGTCGGTTATGATGACCGAAATCTCGGCCGCGCGGTTTGTGCTCATCCGGACGAACGCTGCCGATCCGACTGAAACATTGGGGGCTATCACGGTGAAGAAGAACGCCATCGGTAATGAGCCGACGACCGTCGAGCCTCTTCCCGGAGCAACGGAGGGGCATTTGCTCATGTCGACTTCGGGCATCACTGACCTCTTCGCATCGAACGCCACGAGTGTGGATACGGAGATCACTGTCATGGCTGTCGGAGACTAGTAGCTTGACTCGACGATCGGAGTTACACTAGGCTTTGTCGAAGAACACCGGGGTTATCCCCCGGTAGGAGGCAAACGATATGCTAGTCACCGTGACCAACACTGCTGGCCGTGCCATCAACGTTCCCGCCGTGGGTGAGGACGGGGTTTCGCTTCCAGGTGGTAACCACCCGCAGGAGGCCACTCATCGGACTGATCCGCTTCCCTACCCCTTCAGCCACATCGGCACGCTGGCGATTGCGGGAACGAAGCAGCTCCCCATGCATCCGCGGGATTGGCGCTACAGCCGCTCGCAGATGGCGCGCGGGATGCCCGTCTCCGAGAAGTGGAATCAGCTGGTACAGGCGGGCATCTGCACGCTGACCGTGGCTGCCCAGGCGAACCGGCGCGACCAGGAAGAGCTGTTCGTCAACGCTGTCTGATCGACGTTGCCTGCAGCGAGTAAGCTCCTAGGAGGATCTATGGGTCACCTGTTGGAAGAAGTTCGAGCCCGTGTAATGGCTCCCGGGCCGTTTTCCCGATGGAAGCACGAGGCCTCGAACCAGGCACGGCCGGACGTCAGGAACCTCTCGGGAGCTGCCCGAACGGCCCTGGCGTACTGTCGCGACCTGCCGGCGTACACGGCCATGAACTCCCGAGCGGATGTTCGCCGTGTGGTCTTTGCCACGCTGCAGAACCTCTACCCACTCGTGGAGGCTATCGACACCGACGCGGGGTTGTACCTCGCGCAGGCAGTCGAGGCACTTCGGAAGGTCGGGGCAGACATCTGATGTCGGAGTTTGTTCTCCAGCCAGCCAGGATACGGGACGGGAAGTTTGTCCCGGAGAGGCACGGCGAGGCCGTGACACTGGACTGGCCCGCGCTGGTTGAGCGGTTCTCCCCCTCTCGGACGCGAACGTCTCTGATGCTTCTCAGGGCCATCCAGCCAGGTATGTTTGTCGGTACTCGGAGGCGAGGGACTGAAGTCAATACCTTCACCTTCAATGCGGCCGGCAGGTCCAGGAACGCGGCTCACGTGCTGAAGCAGGACCCCACGTTCGGGAGATCGATCGAGGAAGTCTTCCTGGTGAACTCGGTGAAGTGGGATATGAAGCTGCAGGAGCTGGGCGCGGCGTAGGGGCTGTGGTACAACTCGGTTCTAGACTTGGAGGGTTTGACGTGGAGCGTATGGAGCGAATCATGAGTCTCGTGGAGGAGGTGCGTGGCATCCTCGATCTTCACGAGGTCTCCGGCATGAAGAAGGCGCACAAGGCGAGCGTGATGTCTCGGATCGCCGCGACGCATGAGAAGGGCAACCCGAAGCACGGTGCGGATGCCCAGTCCCACGCCAAGAAGGTGATGTCCAAGATCAAGAAGGGTCACGCGGCCTCTACTCGGCACAACCCTTTCAAGAACTTGAAGAAGGGCAAGCACCTCGGCGGCACCTCGAAAGCTGTGGCTCGTATCAAGGGTCCGAGCACGACGACTCCTGGCCGGAAGAGGGGGCAGTGGCGCTGCCGTTGCAGCCACTACCACTGCATCTGCACCGGCAAGGGCGAGGAGAACAAGGGCAAGGTCAAGCACGTCGAGATCAAGAAGCAGTACAAGGCGGGCTACAACCAGCGCTACAAGAAGTGGCGCCAGAAGCACGCCAAGCGCTTCGCTGCCGGGAAGACCTTCAAAGCCCCGAAGAAGCCGCACCACAAGGGCTACGAGTCGGACTAGGCCGGGAGGGCTGAGTGCCGACCCTGGGGACGCTGGCGGCGGGGATTCAGAGCGTCTCCGCTACTCGTCGCAGTGAGGTCTACCTGACCGAGCTGAATGACGATGACCGCCCAGCTATGACGACTGGGGTTCCTCAGTGGAGAAAATTCCAGTACTTCCCCGAGTCCGTTTCCGACACAAAGCAAGTCAACTACCAGCCGAAAGAGGTCCCCGGGGGGACTCTCCCCCTCTACCAATTTACAGGGTCGGGAGAGCGGGCGATCTCGTTCACAGCTTACTTCACAACCGACGTTGATCACCTGGCGGACCAGCAGACGATTGATTACGACGGAGGGACAGGGTCGCTACTAGGTGACCAGACTCTTCCACCGGGTGTTGAGTTTCGGACGCAGACAGTGGACGGGGCGATTGAGGCTTTGTACAAGCGCCTTCAAGCTTCGGGGGTTCGGGACCGGAGTCCGTTCATTCCCGGTATGCTGATTTGGCTCCGTCGGTTCATGCTTCCGCGGTACGGGGAGAACGCTGAGATCGGTGTTCCTCTCACCAGGCCGCCACACAAGCTCCTGCTCCACTTTCCCGGCTCTGAGATCGAGCTGTTTGGCGGGGCGGGAGGGTTCAGCCCTCGCGGTGGGGGTGTCCTCTGTATTATGACCTCTTGCGACATCACGCTTGAGGCGTTCTTCCCCTCTGGGAACATCCGAATCGCCTCGGTGAGCCTCGCCTTCGCCGAGGTCCCGCAGAGAGCTGGGCGAGTTAGGTTCCCGTCGGCAGCAGGTATGGATCAGTATATGGTTTGGCACAAGATGGTCGCTGCGGCTCGGGCCGGTGCATCAGGAGTGTCACCATGAGCCGAAAAGCCCTCCTGAAGGTCTTGGGAGAGACGCTGGGGGCTCCGAGTCCGCAGCGTTCTTCAGCCGCGTGGAAGGGGTTCTACGCGCCGTTAGGGCAGCTATCCGTCCCGATGAACCGGGATGGTGTGCAGCAGGCGTGGCCCTACCGCACCGAGACAGCAGAGGTAGTGTGGAAGCACGCCTCCGATCTCATCCCCAAACATCCCGAGTTGGATGAGGTTGACCTCCTGAAGAAGGCGATCGAGAACTCTGGTGTTGATCCTCTCGATCTGTCCCCGGAAGATTGGCGGCTCCTCGAAATGGCCATTGAGTGGCGCAAGGCGGGTGCTGCTTGGCAGAAGCGGCCTAGGATCGGGGGTAGCACGCCCGGTGGTCCGTACAATTCGTGGGGCATGGGGCATTGGCTCCCGAAGCGTGGAGCACCCTAGCCCTTGTAGTACAACCCTCCGAGATGGTAGGTTTCAGGGGATGCCGATCAGACCGGTAGCTTCACATATCGACGAGATCGAGGCTGAGGCCGACGCTGCGCCGGAGCCTGGGGAGGATTGGATCATGCTTCCATTTCCCAGTCCGGTCTACAAGGCCCTGTCCGACGCGGCGGCGAAGAAAAACATGACGGTGGCCCAGCTGCTTGCTCGTGCCATCACGCTGGTGATCGAGGAGGAGTGACATGCCTTTCCCGACAGGATGGCCGCCAAGGTTCCCGAGCGGACAACGAAACATCCGATTTTACATCGCGGCGACGGCTACAGCAGCCTACGCCGATCGGGCCTACCTATTCGCCGATCAGGTTGGGGCAAACCCGTACACACCTCTCCCAGAAGTTCGTCCGGGGGAAGATGTGTCAGCCCCGGACTATAGCGGCCCCACCAACCTGGGGGCTCCCCCTCTAGGGACTGGGCAGCGCGGGGATGATCCCCACCCCATGATCTGGTCCGAGGAGATGATGATCATCAACAACGGGGTGTCGGCAATCTACTTCTCATTTGACGGTGTGAACGATCACGGACAAGTACCGGCGTCTGGCTCGATTCTGATGTCGCGGAAGGAAGCTGGGATCGCTGTACGCGGTAATGGCAACGATTTTGTAGTGTACGCGTGGTGAAGCGATGGCCGGGAAGAAACCGTACGAACCTCCCCCGCTTGGCTTGCTAGGGATGAAGCTCGGTCAAGTCGCTAAGGCAATGGGACCGCTCCCCAAGAAGGGAGGGTACCATTCCACGTCCACGCCCAAGACCTTGAGCCCCAAAACCCCGAAGCCCCGCCCGATCGAGGTGTTCAAGTACACCCCTTCGGGTGCTAAGGACGCCGATCCGAATCTGGTCATGCTGAAGGTTCCGAAGCACTCGGTGGGGGTGGAGGCATTCGCCAAACGGCTGAAGGAGCTGGGGCTCGGTCTGGCGGTCGGTCACCCGAAGATTGAGACTGGCGGCTACTACCACATGGCCGTTGTCTCTAGGGCCGAGGCGAAAGCCGCGTCAGCTGAGAACAAGGGGGCGTTGATCGTTGGCAAGGAGCCGGCGAAGCCTAAGCCAAAATGGACTTCGGCCGGATGCGTCGTTATCGATTCGATGGATGACTTGGATCATGTCTACGTGATCAAGCCCTCGAACAACTACGGACCTCCGAGCTTCCCGAAGGGGAGCGTGGACAAGGGAGAGTCCCTCCGACAGACGGCTCTTCGCGAGGTATGGGAGGAGACAGGTCTCCGCGTGAAGATCCTGCCAGGCAAGGTGTCCTACCTGGGGAAGTTCGAGGGGTCCTACTCCTGGACCCACTATTTCCTCGCCGTGAAGACGGGAGGGCACCCCCGCCCGACTCGGGAAACCGAGTGGGCGCGTTTGGTGACGTGGGACGAAGCCGACCACCTGTTCCAGCACAACAAGCGGGACCGACACGTGGCTCGGCTGGCGAGACAGGCGCTGAAGTACTACCAGCGCTAGGACGAGAGTTTGGGAGGCGGACGATGGCGTGGTACTTCCTGCGGGTACCTCGGTGCAATACCCGAGAATCCGTTGAGGCTTTCAAACGTGAGGTGGCCAAGTTGGGGCGTGTTTACGAGCACGGCTTGGGAACCGAGGTGGACTCAACCGCCGGCTGGTACACGATCCAGGCGAAGGAGCCCTCGGTTCCAGATTTGCGAGACCGCCTGCATCGTTTGGGCATAAGCGTGTATATCGATCTCGTTGAGCCATTGATCAAGCCCATTGATGGGCGAGCTATCGCGCGGCAGCTGGCGTTGTTCTGAGCCGACTATCACTCTACGTCGTTTAGATGTATGATCGCTACGTCATGTCGGCGTGGCTCAAAGCGCTATGGAAGCGGTCCAAGTGGGTGATTTTGAGCGTTTCGGGGGCTGTGCTCCTGATTGTCGTTTTCATCCTCCGGGGTCTTTTCACTGGTCGTCCCTCCAAGCCTCCACCGAAGCCGGGAGAGCCGCAGCCGTTGCCTCCTGTTGACGAGCGGATCACGGAGCGGGTGGCACAGGCTGAAGAAGAGGCGACCGTTGCTCGCATTGAAGCCAAGGTTCGCGCGGATGCCGACCGTGAGCAGCTGGAGCGCATCAACCAGGTAGAGGACGGGGCTGAGCGTCGCCGTCGCCTCGCCGCGATGTTGAGGAGATTGTGATGCAGCATCTTATCGAAGAGTACAACCGACTGACTGGTGTTGGTCCCTCGCTCACTGAAAAGGCGTCGGCCGACCCCATGCTGGGGGTCCTGGCCAAGGCATTCTCCGTCAAGGCCGTCAAGCCGGCGGACGTGAAGTTCCTGCGATACCGGAAGGTTGGAAAGGGCGTGGAGCTGGAAGACAAGGCTAGCCGCCTGGGCGGGATTCTGACTTCAGTCGAGCCTCGTGATGCTGACCCGGGCGATCTTCTCGCATTTTTGAAGAGTCACGGGGCGAAGCCGGCTCCGAAGGTTGAGGCGTTGGATGAGTCGGTCGCGAGGACCATCCTGAAGCAGATGGGGGGCTCCGGCCGCCTGAAGGCGATGATCGGCGCCAAACACTTCATCGACCACGGCCAGTCCCTCTCCTTCCAGTTCCCGAATCGCAAGCGGTCCAAGGGGAATTACGTGAAGATCACGCTCCGCGGCGATGACACCTACGACATGGAGTTTTCAGTCATCAGCGGCGGTGGGACCAAGGTGAAGAAGGTCAAGACCTACTCTGGCATCTACTTCGACCAGCTTCAGCCGCTGTTCACCGAGTGGACGGGGCTCCGGCTGAGGCTGTGATGGACTACTCGGACGCACAGGTTGCGGAGGTCATGTCGAAGTTGGGTGTTGACCACTCCGATCTCGTGCGTGCGCAGTCGTGTCAGCGGTCCCTGGAAGCCCTCCAGCGGCGTGTGAAGGGGACCTACAAGCTTGTAGCTCTTGAGTGCCACCCGGATCGAACCGGGGGAGACGATGAGAAGACTGCCCTGTTTCAGCTAGCGACCCATGTGGTACAAGAGATCGAGTCAATGAAAGCCCATTCTCATTCTCGGCGAGTGAGGTGGGCTGTGCGAATTCGCTCTATGAGCGTGACGTAGGGGACGACTATGGCATCCATTCTTGAAGAAGCTCGCAATCTTATGCCGGGTAGGGCTCGGAAGCATTGGTCCCTGACTGCGGATGGTGGACTCGAAGAGGGGGCTCTCGACGATTTGTTCTCAGATGATGACGAGGACGAAGAAGAGGACGAGAGACTTTACCAGCACTCGATGGCTGAGATGCAGAAGATGATTCCGCGCCTGAACAAGGCTCAGCCTCGCTTCCGTGCGGCGTTAGAGAAGATGAGTGGTTATGGGGGGTGGACCTCTTACGGGGCTGCTATGCGGCATGGACGGGTGTTCGTTCCCTTCGGCACCTTCGCCGCGCTGAGTCTTCAGCTCAACCACGTGGACAATGCGGGCGTGATTCGGATGTATCGTGTCGAGTACGAGGTCTCCCCCAGGCACTCAAAACCGAACGATGTTCGCGAGGTCTTCTTGCGTATCAACGGCACGGTGCGTCGGAAGGGTACACAGGCGGACGACCGGAAGTTCGAGAAGACGTTCTCTTTCGATCTCGGCAGAGGCTCCAAGTCGAATCGGTACGACAACCCCGGAGCGGTCTTCGCGAAGGCTCGACCCGTCTTCGCGAAGCTGAACAAAATGATGCCGAAGGGCATGAAGGAGTCCGTCGCCGGGGCTCCCGGAGCTTTCGCTGTCTCGGACGCTGAGCCTTCGACGCTGGAGAAGATGAAGGCCGACCTCATCGACCGCTGCCGCAACCCCCGCTGGGAGTACCCCTCGTGGGCGCTCCCGAAGGTGGAGCTGGACGAGGCAGAACTTTCTGCGCTGAAAATGTCTAAGTGGGACATAGCGGCTCTGGAGAAGAATGTGCGCGGTCCGAACGACGTGTTTTCCAAGGCTCTGAAGATCGCGAAGGCGGGCAATCCAGTTCCGTGGAAGCTCCTGTATGCGGTCTTGAACCACCTGAAGAAAAGGCGGTCTTGGGATGACAGCACCCCTTCGTCCGAGTATCGCGACGAAGAGGGGCTGATCGGCAAACTCGAAAAGAACATGAGGCGGTACTGAGGATGGGGGACCGCGAGGAACACCTGGAGGCGGTCAAGGCCCGTCTCCGTCTGAAGGTCCCCGGCCTGAAGAAGTCGATCGGTGCCGGGGACGTTGTGCGAAAGGCGACCGAAGCGCTCGGGATCGAGCACTGCGACGACTGCGACGAGCGCAAGGAACGCATGAACCGCTGGCTTCGGTTTGAGGCCTACCTGGAGGAGTAAGAGGCGTGCGAAGGTTCTTAGCCATCTTTGTTCTTGGTGTGGTTGGTTGTGGTGGAGCCCAGCGCCCCGATCTTCACCCGCTGGTGGCGGAGGATCGTCGCCCGGAGTCGCGAGCGCTACCTGTCGACGCAAGATCGGAGCCTCTGCCCGCGGACACTCCGCTGGACCTGCCCGAAGGGTACGTCATGCCAGTGGACCGTGGGGAGTGCATTCCCGAGGCCGGTTTTGAGCTTCCAGCATCGGACGAGCCTCAGGTCGTTCCCGGACCCTGTCCCGAGCATTCTGGTATTTTCGTGTCGGAGTCTCGGGCGAATCGTGATGCCATCTACCGCATCCGCTACACGGAGCTGCGTCGAACCTACGAGTCGGACCGCCGTGTGTGGGCAGCTCACCGCGACCTATACGAAGCACAGGTAGCGGCCGACCGTGAGGAGATTTCGAGGCTCCAGCCCAGCTGGTGGGAAAGACACGATGGTACGATCTTGACAGCGGTTGGGGTTGTAGTCGGGGCGGCTGTGACGGTTGCGATTACGTTCGCGGTGAATCAGGTATCGGAGTAATCCATGGAGGCTATCTTCACAGAGGCTCAGCGTGTTGGTCTGCAGGCTCTTGCAGAGGGCACGATAGACGACCAATGGATCAAGGGTGTGCGGGCTGGATGGAAGGCGCTGGCGAAGCAGACCAGAAAATTCAGGGGGCGCCGGTCAAAGGCCCCGAAGATTGACTTCCAGTACATCTACGATGCCTCGGAGGGCGGTGAGGCAGCACTCCAGAACGTCAAGCGCTACATCGGTCGGCTCCGTGACGACCTTCTCCTGAACAAGGGCTTCTGGGATCTTCCCTCTGAGGCGCAGGGGAAGAAAGAAGTCAGCATGATCCGGCGCTACAAGACCAAGGTCATCGACGAGCTGGACGCTGCCGAGGAGGCGATCGATGACGGGATCATGCGTGTCACGGGAGCCAAGACCGACGCGCAGGAGGTCGACCGCTTCGGTCACACCGGGTACTGGTACAAGCGGCTCCAGAACGACAAGGAGAAGTTCGACTGGTATCTCAACGGTATCGGCGTCAACGTAGACAATGCCGTCGAGGAGGCGGACAAGGCAATCTCTGGTCGTCTCCTTCGGCATCTGACGAAGATCCTCGCCACGTCATACTCCTACTCCATGGAGTACCCGACCACGGGGAGCGAGAAGTGGCGGAGCAAGAAGCGCTATGTGAAGAAGCAGGTTCCCATCGATTGGGGCGAGCACGAGCCTGAAGTGGTGCACCTTGGCAAGGCGACGGTTGTCTTCCAGGACATGCCGCGCATCGGGGATGAGCCACATAGCATCATCTCACCGCGAAAGGTAGGCTCGCATAGCTATACGAAGTCGGGAGGCTCTGAGACGAAGCTGACGTCGAGGACGAAGTACGGCGGCGGATACATGCACCCTCGGCGGCGAGCAGAATTCGTCGATGGGCTCAAACAGGCCCAGGGGATGCTGCGGGCAGTCCGCCTCGGCAAGCTCTTCCGCGGGCACTTCATTGTGGAGCCGAAAGAACGGGCAGGCACGAACCAGCACGGTGCCCATTTCGGTGTTGGTGGCAGGTATTACCGCAAGGGGGACAAGATCCACCTCTACGGCAGCCTGAAGGTGCACGATATTCCAGGTCTGGCGATCCACGAGATCGGCCATCGGTACTGGTACAAACACATGACCAGGCAGGACCGGGCCAACTTCTCGAAGTGGTTCGGTGACGTTCCGGCTGTGTCCGAGTACGGGGGTGTGAGCCCAGCTGAGGACTTTGCCGAGGTCTTCATGTTCTACGTGATGAAGCAGAAGCTCACCAAGGACCAGCACGATCGCTTCCGGCAGTTCATGACTGGGCACCGGCCGCGCACAGAGTCGCTGGAAGAGGGCACGGCCACGAAAGCTCAGAAGTGCAAATACTGTGACGAACCCGCCGCAGTCAGCCTCATCTGGGCAGACGGTCGGGCCTACATCCCCGTCTGCAAGGCACACGAGCGCAAGGCGCGCAACCAGATAGCCTCGCAGAACGACTCCGTGTGCGACGTGAAACAGGTCGAGCAAGGGCCGATTGCCCCTCGCGGGCGCATGGAGCAGGCTCTGCGCCCCGCTCTCGACTTCGTGGAGGAGGCACCTCCGGGCGCTTACTTCGGTCTGCAGGCGGACCCTCGTCGCGCAGAGAGCGCGCTGGCCGAGGCTCCGGCAGAGTCACCCCCACGTGCGTCCATTGGACGCAGGGACACTCCCCGCGGTGCGCTATTCCGGAAGCGCACGAGTAGCGATATGCAGGGGGTCAAGGCCGGAAAGCCCATCAAGCGCTCAACTGGCAAGGGCGTGAATCGTCGGGGTCAGGACTCTCGGGGAAGCGTGGAGCGTCCGGACCGAACTCGGCAGGAGATTCCCGATTCCTTGTTGCAGATGCTGGGGTCGGACTGGTCGACCATGCAGGCTCGGCGCGTGCACGACAATCGCATGACCATCAACATTGACGGAGTGAGATACTCGGTCTACACGAGGAAGGGCTGATGACTCCGGAGAAAGCATACAAGCGCGTCTACACGGCGTGGGCGATCTACAATGGCGACACGAGGCTCAAGCGCTCAGGGGTCGTCGAGTTTCATCAGCTGACCGACGAGGATGTGAAGCTCGCGGCCAAGCACGCGAAGGGGCATCCCGGCAAGGAGAGCATCGTGAAGCAAGTACGAGAAGCGCGGCGCCATCACGAGACGACTTCGCATGAGCACCTCCACCGGCTCGTGGAGGCGAGGGAGGAAGACATGGCTCGAGATCACATGACCCATTTTCAGAAGCTTGCTGGCATCCGGCCGACGCTGCCGAGCCTGGAAGAGAAGGAGGGCATCGAGACCGAGGATGAGAAGCAACAGGAAGCCGCGACTCAAGCTTACTCGATCAAGGGGCTCAAGCCTTCGGACATGAACAATTCGACGACTGTGATGGGTGCGCTCTACAAGTCGCTGCCCACCTGGTTGAAACGCCGGCAGGAGGCAGGACAGGTCACGCTCACTCACGGTGACGAGGTCAAGATCGGTGACTACAAGATCACCGGACAGTGGCACCGGAGCGGCAGCATCACTACGTACCTGTACAAGGGCCGGAAGGTGATTCAGTTCGCGAAGGAGACCTCTCCCGAGGCTGCGTACCGGGAGTTTCAGAACTACCTCAATTACGCGATCCATCACTACGAGCCTACCAAGGTGCCGTCGCTGCGGGTGGCCAAGAAGGCGTCGTTCCTTGCAAAGGGTCATGGTGTGATGCGAAAGACCGGGACTGGGTACGAGCGGATGCGTGTCGTGGAGGACGAGAACGCTCTGGACGAGAGCGACTACGACCTCTACCAGGGGCAGAAGCCCTTCAAGATCCAGGTCCAGCCTCCCGGGGGAAAGAGCTTTGTTGATATGTCCATGCCGGGCACGCAAGGCCGGATGGGCGCGGCGGATCGGACGTTGGCCGGGGCGAAGAAGATGATCGCCACCTTCCAGAAGATGGATCGCAAACACGGCGAGCCCCTGAAGTACCGCATTCTGAAGGGCGGAAAGCCAGTCTACACCTCCGAAGGTGTTGAGCCTGAAGGGGATGACCTCGACGAAGCTGCTCGGTTCGAGGTGACCCTCAAGAAGATGCTGCCGAACTACAAGCAGATGGCCAAGAAGATCCCGGGTATTCTCCAGAAGGGCGGGAAAACCTCTCAGACGGTCAATACCGCGCTGTTCGGCAACGAAGGTGCCGGGCAGATCTACAAGACCGAGGCTCTGCTAGCGTGGATGCGCCAGATGGGTGTGCTGGGCCACATGTCAGGGATATGGTATGTGAAGTCCAAGCAAGAAGGCATGGACGAGTCCGCGTATTACACGGCCAAGACCGAGCCAGACCGGGAGTTTGCAGCGGGTTGGGTAGCTGCCATGAAACGGATATCGGATCTCCCTGTCGAGGATGTCGAGCGCGGGGTGAAAAAGGCTGTGTCTGGCCGTAGCGCAGACTACAAGGTTGGCTACCAGACAGCCGTCGCCCACTGGAATGGGACAGCCACCAAGCATCTGAACCGAGCCCACGATCTGGGGCTCGTGAAGGCGTATTCCGGGTATCACGGACAAGGTCATTTCCGCCACCCCACAAATAGCGTCAAGTCGGTCTCGGAAAGCTGCGAGCGGTCAGATGGGCCTGTTTTGCTGGGGCGTACTGTCCTGGCCGAGAGCGTGGGGCAGTTCCGGACAATGTCGGGCATCGACCCGTTGCCCCGACGCCGCTTGGCGGAGGCGTCGAGCTTTGTTAGTGGTGTGCCGACTCGGAAGGAAGACCCCTTTGACAAGGTGAAAACCTACAAAATCAAGGGGAAGGCCGGTGTTGAGGGTACCCAGCGCGGCTACGTTGTCTACGCCGATACAGACAAGGGTAAGGTCGATATCGCGTACTTCCCGGACAAGGGGGGCAAGGAAGTCGATGCTGCCTACAATGCAGCTTCGGCGGCAGCCAACTCGATCAACAAGTACGGCAAGTACAGCCGCACGGGCGACCCGAGGAAGCGAGTTCAGAGTGTGCGGGTGAAGGGTAATACCCTGACCGTCCACTACAGATAATCAGACGACAGTGAGGGGTGACGGACGATGGACGTGGTTGAGCAGACGTGGAAAGAGTTGGGGTACAAGGTCCGAGCGACCGGGTACCGTGCGTGGGTGCGGACGTTGCCGCGCCCTCGGAAGATCGGGAGCATCTGGCTCCCCCCGAAGATGGCCAGTTTCCATGGCGAGCTGCCCCACCTGAGAACGGTCTATGCGATCATTCTCAGTGCCGGTCCCAAGGGTGTCGCTCGGGAGCTGAAGCCGGGCGACATCGTCGCGTTCAAGCGACTGGAGTTTGCGTGGTGGGCGAAGCTGGAGCCCACGCAGACCGATGAGTATGGTGGAGATGAGGAGTACGTCGGTTATATCGATGCAAACCACATCTGCTACCTGCTGGAGGATGCCAATGGCGACCAAATCCCGAAGAGCGTTCGAGACGCCGCGGCAGCGGCTATCTGAGTCCGCCGCCAGCGCCCCGTTCGGTTCAATGGTTGGCTGGCGCACGCCGACTGGCCGTATGTACGGGGTCGTGGTGGGCAAAGAGGAGGGGAAACGAGGGAAGGATCTTCTCTGCCTCACGGTCTACGACAAGGCCCTCCAGAAGGACCCGGGGTTGAGGCTCTACCGGGACGAGGATCGGTCCAACCGGCTGGAACCGGTGATGCCTGGCATCAGGATGGACCTTCAGCGGGTTCCAGCGAGTCGGGCTACCCGTCATGGGCGCCTGGCCGGTCCCGCTCTGAGGCCTTACATCCAGGCTGCTGCGCACCTGCAGTTGGAGGGGCACGCCGAGGAGTCCAAATTCTGGATTCAGGGAGCTGTCAAGCGTCCGGGTCGTCTGAGGAAGATCCTGGGTGTTTCGGATGCTGAGTGGGAGAAGCTGTCGAAGTCGCAGAAGCTCAAGATAATCGATCAGGCATTGAAGGATGAGCCCGACGCCAGCGCGCGCGGGGCACTCGCCCTGGGACGCCGGTTCATTGGTGGCGAATTCCGACGGGAGGATATCCAACGGATCGCCGACGCCCTTTCCCGGCTTCGTAAGGAACTCTCGGACGCTGACGGCAGTATCCACACCGAGGGTGATGACTTGGAGGAGAACTCCCGTGCCGTTCTTCACTGGGTCCGGCAGAAGTTTGGAGCTGCCAAGGCCAAGGCTCACCGCGCCTTTGTCAAGATGGTCCGTCGCAATCCGTCCGCACACCGCCGGAAGATGCGAACGGATCGGATGTACCACCAGCGCCACAAGTGGCACGACGCCCTCATGCGAAAGACCAAGCGTTCGGGCTGGGTCCGCCGACACATCCGGCCTCATCTGGAGAGCTACGATGCGTATTGTGACTTCGGGTGCCACGCCTTCACAAGGTACTGCGAGGCCCATCCTGACATCGACTCTGAGGACTTCGGTCGCTATGTGACCGCGCACAATCGGGCTGATCGAGATTCCGGAGAACTGGAAGATATCGCTCCCGATGAGATCGCTCGTCTCGGCCGAGAGTTCGCGAAGGCTAACGGGTTGGAGGAGCGGGACCCGGGCCAGGCGTTCATGGACCTCCCTTTCGAGCTTCGAGTCACCGAGGGCGGGAGCCGCAGCTCTATGAAGGTTCAGACGCTCATCTTCAGCAAGGACCGGTTCAGCCGGAAGGATGCAATGAAGTGGGCGAAAGCTCATGGGTTCAAGGCCGCGAAGGTGGATGAGAAAGAGAACACTTTTCGCCTCCGTCAGCGCGACCCTGACCAGTTCGGGACCTTCCGCACGATCACGTTCAAGCCCGGCATCAAGGCTGTGGTTGCTCGCAGCTAGTCTTTGCTCTTGACTAGCTCCCTCCTATCTGATAGCTCTGGGTGTCATGTCGTCCACGAAAAGAGGCGGTCAACGTACTCCCGCTGACGCCTATCCCACGCCTCCTTGGTGCGTTCACAGGCTGCTGGATCGGGTGACGTTGCCTTCCGGGCTGTGGTACGAGCCGTGTGCTGGGGACGGTGCGATTGTCCAGGTCGTGAACTCGCGACTCCCGAACGTGGCGTGGGCTCTGAACGAGCTGCGGTCGGAGATGGATGAGACGCTGAGGCGATTGGAGCCCATGGCACCGGTGTCGGTTGGTGACATTTTGGACCCGGAGACACCGTTGCCTCCTCGGGATAAGACGGTGTGTATCATCACGAACCCTCCATATCGAATTGCTTGGGAGCTGCTGCACAAGATGTTGCGGGAGTTTCCAAACTCGTACATTGTGTTGCTGCTCCGGGTGAACTTCATCGCGTCCAAAGGGCGCCACGGGTTCATGAGCCAGTACATGCCCGATGTGTACGTGCTTCCGAATCGGCCGGGATTCAAGGCCTGGGGGAAGACCGATTCTCCCGAGTACGGGTGGTTCGTCTGGAAGCCATGGCCTCGGGCGCGAGCACGCGGGTTGATTGAGCTGCTCGACCTCACTTCCGTGGAGGAGCGGAAGAGAGTTGCTGATGCTGCGACTGTGTATTCTGAATCGGGCCGGTGAGATGGGTTATGGAGCGACAGAAGCAGCGCGTGTGGAGCGACGCGGACACGCCGCCGATGAGCGACCCAGTGTGGGCCGAGTGGTCGGCCCCTCTCTTGGAGTTCCTGCTAAAACGTCCGCGTTCGTGGACAGAGTTGGAGACGTGGAGACGATCCCGGCGTGTCAACGGCTACCTGCTCCGGAATTGCCTGGCGTGGTTGGAGGAGGCGGGGGCTGCCCGGTCTGAAGGTACGGGCAAAGACTTGCTATGGATCGGCTGGGCGCCCGATATGACAGGAGATTACGATGGCGAAGCAACCGAAGAGTCAACCCGTTGACGATGGCGGAGATCCCCTCTACGACGAGCTGCCCGCGGTGCCGCGGGAGGCCTCGCCAGCGAAAGCAGCGAAGAACGTTGCAGCCAACCGCGATGTGGACGCAGTCGCGATGCGGCGCCGGTTCCAGGGGGCCGACATTGATCCGCTAGACGATGCGGGCGGTGGCGTCGACATTCCAGACTTCGGCGCCGAATACGAAGCTTCTTTCGATGGTTCTCGGGAGGTCGAGGACGACTTCGCTGGCGGGGAGACTCGCTCAGCTATCAAGATGGCTTTCATTGGCGCGGGTCAAGGAGGCGGTCGTATTGCTCAGGCCTTCTACGACATGGGCTACCGGCGCGTATGCGTGTGCAACACCACTCCACAGGACATGGCAGCTCTCACCATCCCGCATCAGCTCGTCATCGGCAACGATCGTGGTGGTGCTGGCAAGGACCCCGAGGAGGGGAAGCTTGCGGCCCAGGAGTCCTACGAAGACATCATGGATCTCATGATGCGGTCGTGGGGCGAGGGGGTGGAGCACGTCTACATTTGTGTCGGCGGAGGGGGCGGATCAGGTACGGGGTCGTGGCCGGTGCTGCTCGACGCCGCACGTGAGTACGCCAAGTCCACCAACATCGAGAAGCCCTTCTACAAGCACCTCGGTGTGATTATGAGCCTGCCGAAGCGCTCTGAGGGCTCACGAGTCCAGCGCAATGCGCACACAGCCATCACCGATGCGCTGAAGAAGTTGGAGAGCGGGAAGATCGCGTCCCTCATCATCGTCGACAACGCGAAGATCCATGAGCTGTACCCCGGGCTTCCGGTGAAGAAATTCTGGCAGACGGCGAACCGGAACTTCGCCGGGGTGTTGCACACCTTCAATCTCCTGGCCGCCAAGGACAGCGACTACAACACGTTCGACCGAGCGGACTTCCGTAGTGTCGTGCAGAACGGCTTGATGGTCTTCGGCATGACGCGTGTGGACAAGTGGCAGGGGAAGGAAGACATCTCGAAGGCGGTGCGCCAGAACCTCAAAGGCACCCTGCTCGCTGACGGCTTCGATCTGAGCAAGGCAGACATGGCCGGTGCCATCGTCCTCGCCCACGACGAGATCCTGAGCCAGATTCCGATGGAGAACATTGACTACTCGTTCAACAGCCTCGGTCGGGCGCTGGGGAACGAGGGCATCACGCTTCACAACGGGATTTACGAATCGAAGGGTCGGGTATCGATGCGGGTCTTTACGATCATTTCTGGTCTGGAGGCTCCCCAGTCTCGTCTGGACGAGCTGGAGCAGGCTGCTCGCTAACCCCTCGATCCTCGTAGAGTTTTCATCCTCTGCCCCCTGCGCTACCATGAATTTGTGGCTGGTCAACGGGAAGCTGTCCCTCCGCGTCCGCATCCGCTGTGGCGGGTGTACGTGAACGGACGTCTGCGGGCACTTTACGGTATCGAATGCCGTCCGAACGGCGCGCGGCGGGCTATGCTCTACGCGTGGATGGGCGAGCGTCCTCGGAGGCGTCGAGCCTCGTGATTCTAGCCTTGTACTTATGATCCATGATATAGAGGATGACATGGGTATTCCGACGATCGACACCAAGGGATGGCGGTTGCCGAAGCGGGGCAAGCATGATTCGCCCGAGGTGACCTACACAGACGAGATGTACCTCAAAAAGGGTCTTCCGGTGACGCCGACTCCGACTCCATCGACGGGCGGTTCGGGCCTGCCGGTCGTCGACACACGTGAGTGGACCCTTCCGAAGAAGGAGGCGCCGCTGGAAGAGACCAAGTATGGTCCCGGCGGTCCTACCTACACCGAGCGGGAGCTGGTGGGTTATCTTCGCAAGCACAAGCGAGTCAGTGTGGGTGAGCTGGCCTACTCGTTCGGTGGCCATCCGCAGGCCCACACGAAGTTCCTCCAGGCCCTCGTGAAGAAGGGAAAGCTCACCTTTGTCCACCGCAAAGGCGGCGGGTTCTACACGCTTCCGACGCAGGCGGTCGAACACAGTCCCCTCGACGAGGTGCAGGAGTCTCCGTCCGAGGTGGCGATGGCTCTCTTGGGTGCCAAGTGGAACGCTCTGAAACGCGATGGGTGGCGGGCCGTGCCCTTCAAACTTCCGTCCGGGAAAAGGCTCTCCGATCTTGACATGCTGGGACCGCTGCCCCTGGCCAAGGTACGTGCGTTTCAGGACCGCGGGGTGATGCTCGTCCGTGAAGGCTCAGAAGCGGCACGTTCGGAGGATGAGCTGGATGAGTTCAATCCGCTCGACAACCTGAAGCCGAAAGGCACCGCTTCCGAACGTTTCGTTCAGTCCCGGAGCCCGAACTACGGCGAAGGGTGTGATGGGTCTTTCAAGCGTCGCAAAGCCGGCAAGCCCGTGAAAGGCAGGAAGGGCAAAGGCCGGGGTATGAGCGTTGGCCAAGGTGAAGGTCCCGTCGGTCGTCGGGCAGTGGAGGACGTGCAGAGCGTGCAGCGACGCTTGGCCGGGCTCGTCGAGTCCCAGCACATCGAATTCGCTGTAGGAACGCCGTATCGGCGTATGCCGGATGAGACGATGTTGGTCGAGGTGGAATCGGAGCAGGTCGAAGCCGCTGGTGAGCTGATCGGGAAGCACCAGGCGAGCACGGGTATGAAGATCGGGAGCCTCCCGTGGGTGGTAGTCAAGGCCACACCGACTCGAGTGACTGTGGCTTCTGGTTCAGGCGTCAACCCAGGCTCGAAGTTTTCTGGCAAAAAGTACGTGTTTACGTGGGATGGGACCGGCTATAAGCGCCAGGGTCAATACCTGCATACAGATGGCGTCTACGCTCTGAAGGAGTCTTTTCTCTCTTCCGAGCAGAAGGCTTTGGCTGGCCTGACTGAGCGCGCTCCGCTGCCCCGTCCGCTGCACGACACGAGGCCCGTGGCTTCGACCCGGACTCACGGTATCCTCGACGATGGTGAGGACGCTGGCGACGCCTACGTGGATCGAGTCCTGCGTGAGTCACGATGGTTCTTCCGCGACTTCGGCGATCTGGCACTGGGTGATCGCCCTTTCGGCGAGGCCCCCGGCGGTAGGTCGGGACCGTGGCGGGGCTCCGATGACAAACCGGCAAAGACGCCCGTGGTCCGGCAGGGGAAGGTGAAGGGTGTTGTGGGGGGTGGAGCGCAGAAGAAGGCCAAGGCAAAGGCTCCTCCCGAGGATGTACCTGTTGAGGAGCGAGACTCTGGCGTCTCCCACGGTCTGAGATCTCTTGGACAGCACCTCAAGAGCACGGGACACCGGATGGGTCATGGCTCGCTGGCGCAGAAGGCGAAGGAGCGACTGCACGGCCACATTCGGAAGTTTGCCAAGAAGCACGGCATTGGAACGCACGCTGCGCCAGCCAAGAAGAAGGGGGAGCCCCCGAAGGTTCCGGGTAAGAAGGCGAAGCCTGGAGGTCCAAAGCAGGCCGCGCCGCTGGTAGGGCCGAAGATGAAGCGGCCCGGCGAGGATGCCTCGAAGCCGAAGGCCAAGCCGCGGTCCCGCCCGAAAGCGAAACCGAAGGCCAAGGCTGCCGAGTAACCCTCCGTACGTTTGCTCTTGACATCCTCCTGCCCTTGCGGTATGGTTGTTGTGGGATCGCGGAAATGCCGCGAAGGAGCAGATGATGATCAACACTCACGAGTACACCACCGACGTTTTGGAATCCATGCCGATCCTGGCGCAGGGGCAGGCCGAGGACCTCCGGACCGAGGTCGAGCTGCATGACGGCTCGATCGGTCGAATCTGGATGTCTCGGGTGGGAGTTGACGGGGGTGAGCCCTGGGAGCATACGGTCACGCTCGAAGTTCGGCGCAACGGTCGGTGGCACAACGTCATTCGTTGGGACGGGGACAATCCTGCCGATTTCGAGGTCCTTGAGTAGGCCTCAGGCTTGTCGGGAGAACAGGGATAAGGTAGGCTCGATTTCGAGCCCGGAGGAAGTCAAATGAACGCAGATGCCAGGGAATTGCAGGTGTTCATCGAGAACGAGGCCGATCTGTATCGCCAGCAGTTCCTGCCGATCTTGAAGAACCTTATGACCAAGCACGCTCAGGGGAAGTACGACCGGCAGAAGGCGGTCAAGCTCTTCATGTACTTGGTCGACAACGGGGCCAGGAAGTACACCCAGCAGCATGGAAGCCCTGGCCAGAAGTGGAACGACATGTTCCCGAAGCGCGTGCGTCTGGAGACGGCGGCGGCTCTCCGTGATGACTTCGAGGACGAGGCGAAGACAGGCAACTACGACGAGTACATTCCCAAGAAGTACCGCGGTAAGGTCTCGGGCAAGACGCTTGGCGAGGGGCAGGAGCAGGACGAGAGCGGCCCCTTGTTCGATGCTGCGACCCGCGACTCGCTGCACGAGGTGGCTAACACCTTGAGCACGGAGTCCGGGGACGGAGAGATTTCCGAGGGCGCTGACCCTCTCCGCCATGTCGAGTCGTACATGGACGAGGCCATGCGCGGACACTCGATCATGATGGACAACTTGAATGACGCTCTGAACCGGATGACAGACTATCTGCACCAGTATGGGCCTGACCAGAATTTGTCCGCTCAGGTGAAGTCTCTCGTCCGTATTTTTGGCGACGTGAAGAAGGTGGGGTATCGCGAGCTGGCCCACACGAAACAGCTCGTGCAAAGGCTCCGACGCGAAAGCGCGAAGTACGGTCCCGAAGCTCGCACGTAGTTCACCCGATCATGTTCGACAAGGACCCCGTTCCCGCGGTCTGTCAGGCCGAGGATTGCACTCGTTCCCCAGAGTACGCATGCGAGGCTTGGGTGATGACGCCGCCGTTCCGTGGCTACGTTGTGGGTGAGATCGCGCTCTGCGGGGCGCATGCTGCACAGTTCGAGACGCGAAAGCGGATCTCCGTGCTTACGGACCCTCACAACCTCGACCTTGTGTCAGCTGCTGTGTGGAGAGACGGGGAAATCTTTTCCGAGGGCTCTTGACAGAGGCTCAGGATGGTTTAGGCTAATCCCATGACTCGCCACTCCAGTCATTGACAGTCAGCCCCCCGAGGGCCTTCCCGCATTGCAGCCTGACATGGTGATCAATCCCCGCCGCGTATCCGTACGTTGCGGAGTTCTATTCGTGGGTAGCTCAATGGTAGAGCGCCTGGACTCTCGAGTCCGGGAGGCTGGTGGTTCAAGTCCATCCCCACGAGCCCGCCGCAGAGGTGTTCCTGGTGGCACACCCGGTCTAATGAGCCGGGAGGACATGGTTCGAGCCCATGCTGCGGCATATGCCAAACTATTCGTGGTGGGGAGGCACGATCTTCCCCCAGGACTGCGCGTCGCTCAGATGTTCCACGCCCTACGCCGTTTTGCCTCGGAGCATCCCTACATTGAAGACCGCTGGTACAGGGAGTCCAACACCATCGTGCTCCTCGAGATCGACGGCGAAGACATCACAGCCCTGGCTGAGCGCGCTCGTGCTCGGAACCTCACCATGTCCGAGTTTTCCGAGCCGGGGGTAGCGAATGGCGCAGTCACCGCCATTGCGTTTGGCCCCGACGCTGAGCGGCTGCTCTCGTCACTCCCGCTTGCTTTGAGAGAAGCTCACGAGCCGTCAGAATCGCAGACTGGATGAGGATGAACTGCTTCTTGTCGTAACCCGGCGTGCCGACTGCCTGGTCCCAGAGTCGGAGTAGTGCGTACTCTGCTTCTTTCAGTCTCTGCGGCGTCATGTGCCCTCCCACATAGTCACACACTATCCTACATCAACCTACAAAAATGCGCAAGGACTTTCGTTTGCTCTTGACACGAGTCGGACCCTCCGGCATGCTGGAGTCAACGGATCGCGGAACTACCGCGAAGGAGATGATCATGGAGAACTTTCAAGACGAAACCACTACCACTACCTCCACCGAGCTGGAGGCCCTCGCTGAGAGCATCATGGCCTTGGACCCGAGTGACTTCCAGGACGGGGTGATCCTGGAGAGCGTGCGTCACACAGACCTGCTCTCCGAGCTGGGTCTCAAGTAGAGGTGCCCTCATGAAGATTGCAATCACGGTCGATGTGACCGACAAGCGTATCGCCTATCTGCTCAGCGCGGCCTTTGAGGGCGGCGTGGGCTACTGGTGCCAGATCGTAGGCTACGTAAAGCCTGATGACCCTCGCAGCGTGCTGGGCGATGAGACGATCTACCGCCATATCGACTACCCCCTGACTGGCGGTGCCGTACGCTGCCGAGTCGTGGACGAGGCGGTCGAGGACCCCGGGACTTTGATCCTGGACCGCGAAGCTATCAAGCGCGGATTGCGTCTGATGGCTCAGGAATGGCCCCAGCACTGGGCTGATTTCATGGACGAGTCTGAGGATGCGAGTACTGCCGACGTGTTCCTCCAGTGCGCACTTCTCGGCGGAGTAGTGTACGGCTAGATGAGCCCTGACGCCCACCTACTCCTGGAACTACGAGACCGCGGTTTCATCGACGCTTCGGACGCTCTCGAGGTCTGTGGCCGATGCTGGCGACGCGCTGATCGAGCCCTTCGGGAGCTGGCGAGGGAAGGGCACGTGAAAAAGGCCGACGGGCGCCCTAGGAGGAAGTCGCGCTGGGTATTCGTTTGACAATCTTCTGGCTAGCTGGTAAGGCTGATCAGATTCTTGGACGGGAGCCCCCGCTCTGGGGCAGGGAAGGAGAGAGACGATGGGAGGACAGGCGTTTTCCGGACCACGGCTTCACGGGTTTCATTTGGAGCCTGAGAAGCTGGTCATCGTGGGCGGCGATGGGCCTAATGATGTGCCCGGTCGTGACAGTGACGGGAACGTTCACCACCTCTACGACGAGCGCGTGAAGCTGCCGCTGAGCGAGGAGTTCATTCTCAACGTGATGACGCTGGGGGTGAAGAAGAATGTTCTCATAACCAAGATCGATGGCAAGGGGTATGTAATCGACGGGCGGCAGCGGGTGCGCGCCGCTCGGGCCGCGAACAAGCGACTAATTCAGGTGGGCGAGCCACCGATTCGTGTTCCGGTTGTTCAGCAGGGTGGCGAAGAGCAGCTGCATATGCTGATCGGGATCAGCACGAACGAGTTCAACCACGCTGATACTCTGCTGGTGAAGGCCCGGAAAGCTCAGCGCTTGAAGGATCGGGGCCTCACCGCAGAAGAGATCGCCATGGCTTTTGGTGTCACACCTAAGTCGATCACGGTCTGGTCTCAGATGCTGTCGCTCAGTGAGTCCGTAAAGCAGGCGGTGGAGGCGGGCAAGGTGTCGGCCAGTGCTGCCGCACAGCTCCACACTCTCCCTCCGACTGAGCAGAAGACACAGCTCGACATTCTCATGGAAGCGAGCAAAGAGACGGGGAAGCCTCCTACAGCGAAGGACACGGCGAAGGCGGCGAAGCGGGCGAAAGGTCAAGATCCGAGCATCGCTCCCCCTAAGAAGGTGCTCCGGTACATCGTCGAGAAGCGGCAGGTGCACGAGGATGTTCTGTCCGAGGATTTTGTGGCTGGCGTAGCGTTCGCCATCGGGCTTCGCGATGCGAAGTCGATCAGTGGTCTGTCGGACGTTGTGAAGACTGCCAAGGCCGCCCCCGCGAAGAAGAAGGGGGCGTAGCCCTTTCTTCTCTCCACACCAATTCAACCCTAGGACTGCTCCGATGCCAATCACGAACAAGACCAAGATGTACGAGTTGCTTCAGCGGGGAAAACTCGGGAACGCTCTTCGCACCTGGAACTCGGAGGCGGACTATCTAGCTTCAGGGTTCAAAGGGCGGTCCAGCCTCCGCTGCAAGAAGCCAGGGGTGACGTTTCGTCACGGGATGACGCACGCCGAGACCATTCGTCAAGGGAGGTTATGCTTCGAGGGCTGTCAGCCGGGCGACTTTATCTACTGCGAGTCGGCTCCGGATTGGCTGTGCATTTTCCAAGGGGAAGTGCGGCGCGGGTTGCATGGGCTCGATCTGCGTTGGTCCACAGAGAGGACCGACCTCCGGACTGCCTTGCGGAACGCCAAGGAGGTGAACGGGGTTCGGGCGCTGGTGTTGCTACAGCACTTTCTCGATCCCCGAGACTACGACGAGCTGATGAGTTTGCTTGACGCCTACGAGGATCACGTAGTTGAGTTCAGCGTGTTTGGGTGCCCAGTAGGGGAGCTGGGGCGCACGATGTGCATCTGGGAGTGTCGGGCCTATTGAGCGGTGCACATGAACATGAGCGGTTCTCTCCACTCACCTCGTTCTATGTACCATCCCCTCCCATGACCTCCGAGTCTTCGGACCAGGCTAGTCATGGCCTGGCGAGGGTCGAGGTTCCCGCAGGTGAAGATGTCGGCAGCGTAGTACCCCCACTCTGGGTAGGTGTGAATCGAGGCGTGGGATTCTGCGAGCCCAACGACGGCTGTGACACCTTGCGGTTCAAACGCGTGGGACCAGGTGTGGAGGACGGCGGCTTCAGCTTCGAGGCAGGCTGCTCGGAGCGCTTCGGCTACGACTCCCTCCTCGTTGAGAGTTTTCGGGTTGGCGTCCCAGACGTCCACAAGCACGTGCCGCCCAACGACTAGCATCCGCCGACTGTACCAACCCTCGGACTCGACGTCCATTGTACGCTGCTGCGATTTCTTCACGTTTGCTCTTGACAAGTCCTTGGGGATCAGGTAGCCTGTCTGTAGATGGCCGAAACATCGGCCAAGGAGGATGAGCGATGTACCACC